>Ga0302320_10008603_pt1 | contig 22139 bp, 16 predicted proteins | sample Bog_T0_3_FD_202130 | JGI IMG/M metagenome (GOLD analysis project Ga0302320, IMG submission 202130) | Peat permafrost microbial communities from Stordalen Mire near Abisko, Sweden - Bog_T0_3 | ecosystem: Environmental > Terrestrial > Soil > Wetlands > Peat | place: Sweden: Abisko, Stordalen Mire...
TGACCTCAGTCCATGTCCCCGCCGCTATCATGACCGGCGAATTCGGCATCGGCCTTTCCGTCATCCGTCCCGGTTTTGGCTGGGGCTACGATTGCGCCGTCATCTCCGATCCACCAGAAGCCAATCTCTCCGACGGCAAGGGAACCTTTTTCTGGGATGGCGCCGCCGGCACCTGGTTCTGGGTCGATCCCACCAACGACATCGTCTTCGTGTCGATGATTCAGCGCATGACCAGCCCCGACAACCATCCTCTGGAGTACAAGAGCCACGCCGTAGTCGATCAGGCCCTGGTCGATCCATCCAAATAGGCCGTCGCGCCTGTCACAGCCGTGCCTCAAATCTACGGTGCCCATCCTTCTAGCAAAGGGTGGGAAAATGCCCAGATCCGTACAGATGCCTAAGGTCACATTTCCAGGGACTGCCTGCGTATAGAAGAAACGCGCTCAACTGCCGATGAATGAAGTTGAACGGCGCTGAACCATCGCGGCAAATAATAGGAAACTAGGGCGATGCGGCGCACCTGTTCGCGGAGGCAAGGGATGGAAAGCCATTTCGAGGTAGCTGGATCTTGTGCGACATCCCATGACGGCTACGAAGCTATTCCTTCGCTTGAGCAGAATCGGCCAAAGCAAGTCTGGAAATTTGTCGACGAGTTTCAGCAGTTGCTGGGACACGATTCATCACCCGACCCCCAATTCTTTGTTGAGAGCTGGACTTTCGGCTTGAATGCCGCAGTGGATAACTACCAGCAGAGACGCCGAAAGAACGCGAACCGGGAACGCCAGAGCGGTACTTTCGAAGATTTCGACGACTTGGTCAATCTGTCCGTGAACGAGCTGTCCATGAATCAGGACAGCGAAGTTTCCAGTGATTACCCTCATGCGGTCGAGGCATCCATGTACACGGGAAATTATGAGACAGGCTGGAAGCTGCGGTCTTCTGAAGAAGTCGCCGCGCCGATGCAGAGCCAGGTTGCGCAAGACGGCGATGCATTTGAAGAGGAGTCCGCCGTCGGTCAGACAGCAGCCTATCCAATGACGCTTGCCGGCGCTTGCGAGCTCTTGGAAGTCACGGCCAGCAGCACGCGGCAACAGATCAGGGCCGCATACCGGCGCAAAGTCAGCCAGTGGCATCCCGACCGGCTCGATCGCCGCAGCGAAGACGTGCGCCAGCGCGCCACCGCGCAGATGGCGGCGATCAACGAGGCTTACCGTCTGCTTTGCAACGGGCTTGTTTAGAACCTCTCGAGAAACGATGTGCTTCGGAGGGTACGGGATTCATCCCGTACTTGGAGTTTCTACATTTTCCTGGACGATTCTTCGCTGAATCGACTAAGTAAATAGGTCTGGCAGTTGATTATATATTGATATATCGACGTTACAAGATTACGTCAATCCTGAGTCTATGCTCAGGAGCCCTCCATGAACGATGGCATCAAAGACGTCGTCCTTTCCGCATTTGAAGCCTCTTTAGAAGCACAGCTACGTGCCATTCGCCGACTTCGTCAGGGTCAGTCGGAGGAGGCCCAACCACGCCCGAAGAAAGATCGGTCGCAAGTGGACATGGCATACGACATTCTTAAGAGGGTGCGTACCCCGCTGCATGTTTCCGAGATTATCGACCGCATCCAGACACAGTTCGGCGTAGCCGTGGATCGGGAGAGCCTGGTTTCCTCGCTCAGCAAAAAAGTGGCCCGTCAGGACCGCTTCCAGCGCCCGGAAAAGAACACTTTCTCGCTGCGGCCCGAAGCCCGATGAAGCTACAGGCCGCGTTTCTGTCGATTGTCGAAAACTGGCAGGATGTGTTTCCTCTGCAGCGCACCTATCAGCGCGCAGTACGACAAGCACTCGGTTCGCTGATTTGCCTGGGCCGGCGTTGTCTATCGCGGATGGGCAGAAAAATGCGGGATCGGTTTTGAGCTTTACCCGCTCGTTGTACCGATTGTACCGAAAAATCAACCCAACCAGGAAATCGCCAAGGCTGCTTAACCGATTGATTTTTCAGGAGAAAGAATGGTCGGGGAGAGAGGATTTGAACCTCCGACCCCCTGGTCCCGAACCAGGTGCTCTACCAGGCTGAGCCACTCCCCGAACATGGGTTGCGGAAGCGTATCGTTGGGGCGCGGCCTGGCGCGGATTCCCCTTGAGTGCGCTTCGATCAGTGTAGCAGAATCCGGGGTCTTATGGGGCTGGCGGGGGAAGGCGCGATCAGCTCGGACAGGACACCCACTTTTTCATTCTCCCATGCAATCAAATCTTCACCCAGCAGACGACTCAATGGCGCGCAGTTCACGTTCGACAATTCCACGAATCCCGCGTTTCGCGCAAAAACGTCCGCCCCGGCTCACTTATGTGAAGCGCGAGGCGGAGGGTTGGACTGAACTGACTGCCGCAGCTACTTTTTGTCCGGGGCCGGCGGAACTGCTCCGGGGAAGATGCCTTCGAGGGGTGCGCGCAGTTGTTGTTCCTTTTCGGGCTGAGGGAGCGGCTTGCGTGGCAACATCTGGTCGCGCTGCGCTGCGTTGTAGAGGAAGATGGCCTCGACGACGGCAATCTGCTTCAGGTCCGATGGCTGCAGGCGCTCCACTACGTCTTCGTTGGAGTGATGCGTGCGGCTCTCGTAGTCCAGCATGTCCTGGATAAACTGGAACCCAGGGATGCCGACGGCGTCGAAGCTCAGGTGATCGGTGCCGCCAGTGTTGCGGTTGGTGATGGTAGTTACGCCCAGATCCTTGAGCGGTGCAATCCATTGAGCGAAGATGGGCGCGATGGCCGCGTTGCCCTGCGTATACACACCGCGAATCTTGCCCGTGCCGTTGTCTACGTTGAAGTAGGCGGAAATCAGTTTCTGCTCGGGCTTTACTTCCAGCGGCCCTGCGGCACGGCGCATGAACTCGGGCAGTTGCAGCTGGTCAGGCGCGGTGGAGAGAGCGGCCGAGCCAAAGTGGATGGTGCAATAGCCCTTGGAGCCGAAAATTCCCTGCTCTTCACCGGTCCAGAGGGCGATGCGGATGGTACGGCGGGGCTTGACGTCAAGCGCCTCGAGGATGCGCACCGCTTCCATGGCGACGATGGTGCCCGCGCCGTTATCCGTGGCGCCAGTGCCGCCGATCCAGCTGTCGAGGTGGCCGCCCACCATCACTACCTGATCCTTTAGTTTGGGATCGGTGCCTGGAATTTCCGCAACTGTGTCGAAGCCATGCTCATGCTCGCCGGTAAACTTGGTTTCGACGTTGATCTCGACGCTGACCGGTGCATGCGCTTGTGTGAGGCGGTAAAGGCGGCCGTAGCTTTCGATTGCCGCCACAGCGACGGGAATCTTGACCTTCTTGTCGGCGATGTAGGGTGTTCGGCCGAGAGTTGCACCGTTGTCGTCGAACAAGGTGCCGCCGGAGCCGCCGCCATTCTTGCCGTCGCGGCTTGGTTCAATGACCACGGCTACTTTCTCATCGGCAAAGAACTGGGCAATTTTGTCGATGAGCCGCATGCGCTCCTGGCGCTCGCGCATACGCGCCTGCATCTCGGGAGTCAGGCCGCCTCCGCCGGTTACCGGGAACTCGGCTATGTCTTCAAGGTCCTTGTCGGTGTAGCGCTCGAACAGGGCCTTGTCCACCGGAGGAACCTCGCGCATGGCGCCGAAGAGAACGACTTTGCCTTCCAGCTTGCCCTTGTACTGGTCAAAGTCTTTATCGGTCTGGATGCTCACGAAGACTACATCTCCAGTAACCGGGCCAGGCGTGGAAGGCGACCACGGCGTGGCCTGCACAATCAGAATCGCAGTGTCTGGCGTGACCATGCGCGCCCAGGTGTTCAGCTGCTGCCAGCCCAGGCCGAATTCGCCCCAGTCTTCCAGGTGCGCGTTGTCCAGGCCGATCTTGGTGAGCGTGTCGCGCGTCCACGCATTGGCTTTCGCCAGGTTGGGCGAGCCGGTGAGACGGGGACCGATGCCGTCCATCAGCGCAGAGCCGAACTCCATCACATGCGAGTGGTTGAAACCCTCCTCGCGAATCCGCTGGTACATATTCAGATCGAGCGTTTCGGTGGCCGGCTGTACTTCGGCGTAGGGGTCGACTGCGGCTGGCGCGGGTGCGGATGCCTTTTTGTCGGCAGCATGAAGAACAAGTGCCGCGGCAAGGAAGATCGCGGGCGAAAGGCGAAGCATTTTCACTGGCATGGAAATCTCCGGTTCGGGAAATGGATGTGCTTTCTATTTCATGAAATTGTAGGCTATGGAACCGGTGGTAATTCCAACGTCTGGGAAAACATTTTCTGAATTCGGAGAGACGAATGGCGGGTCCAGGTCTGCTCGGGAGAGGTCCGATTGCGCCATTTTGGGCGCTTTTCGATTCCGCGCAGCGTGAAAGGACCCGAGCCGTAAGTCGTTTATTCTGGGGGGTCATTCTGGGTTTTATTGACGTAACGCCATTGTTTTCATATGCGTGAGAGGAAAGTGGGGGAGGGGTGGGGGAGGGGTGGGGTAAATCGTTCTCTGGCTTGTCCCCGATTGCACACTCTGTGGGGGCTGCGGGATTTGTGGTGCGGTGGAGGCCATAGAGTCGATTGTCTCCCTTTTCACGAATTGGACTGCAAACTCCGGGAGATAATCGGACATTTATTTTGTCAGCAGGTTTCTTCATGCGATTGCCATGAATTCTGGGCATGTTTTGGCTTCATTTCTTATTTTTCTCAAAACCTATTGTGCGCTGAGTGGAGCAGCCGATCTGCAAACGGCGGCAAAGATTTTTGCGGCCGAATGAGGATCGCAGGCTGGTGGTTGATTGCCGGTCGAGGTTCGTGGCTGCCCACCCTTTCTACGATGAGACTGTGGAAAGGATGGGGCACCCTCGAGTTTGTGGCCGGTCGATGGCTGGCTCACAGTCGGGAAGACCGACTCATCAGCCAGATGCGCGGGTATAATGCGCTCTATGATTCGGAAGATAGCTAGCGAATTCGTCCAGTCACAAACCGCAATTCGGATTGTTGTTTTGCTGATGGCGTCAGCGCCAATAGCGGTGTTGGGGCAAGGAGCGGCCGTTGTTTCTCCCGAATTGCATAACGGTGGAAGTGTGACCTTTCGTCTCGAACGACCGGGCGCCCATGAGGTGCTGGTGACATTGGCCGGCCTGGAGATACCTCTGAAAATGACGCAGGCGCAGGGTGTCTGGGAGGTGACCAGCGCTCCGCTGGCGTCGGGAACGTACTGGTACTCGTATCTTGTGGATGGCAAAGCGGAACTCGACCCATTGAATGCCGACGTCATGCCCAGTTACGCGTATCTGAATAGCGTCGTGCGTATTCCGGGGCTGGGAACTGAGCACTGGGAACGCGCCAACGTGCCCCATGGCGAGGTGCACCACCACTTCTATGAATCGAGGATCGCGAAGGGGTTGCCAGAGGGCAGAAGCGAGTACTTTGTCTATACGCCGCCCGGGTACGAGGCGCGTGCGTCGACGAGTTATCCGACGCTCTACCTGTTGCACGGCCTGAGCCAGGGGGCAGCCGACTGGACGGTCATGGGGGGCGCGAATTTTGTGCTCGACAATCTGATCGCCCAGGGCAAGGCAAAGCCAATGCTGGTTGTGATGCCGCTGGGATACGGCGACATGGCGGTTGCGAGCAAGAAACCATCGGACAATGACTTTGGCCCGCTTTTTGCATCGAACAACGCCCTCTTTCGGGAGGTTCTGTTGACGGAAATTGTCCCGCGCGTGGAGTCGGAGTACAGGGTTGATAAAAAACGCGAGGGAAGGGCAGTTGCAGGGCTTTCCATGGGCGGATTACAGAGCCTGGACATTGGACTGAACACCAAGGGCGAGAACCGCGCCAGCGAGTTCGCATGGGTGGGTGGATTCAGCGCTGCGGCTCCGTTTTTGCAGCGGCCCGCGGTCAGCGGCCAGGCAAGCGGATTGCGACTTCTGTGGATTGGGTGCGGGACCAGCGACGGGCTCCTGGAATCGAATCGGAAACTTATCGAGGACTTGCAAACAAAGGGTTATACGGTGAAAGCGGTGGAGAAGCCGGGCGCACATATTTGGCCGGTGTGGCAACGAGACCTGGTTGACTTTGTGCAGTTGCTGTTTTGAGGACGGGTGATCGCGTCGCTTCTTTCCAACACTCTGCAAGTTATTGATCGAGCAATCGTGCTTGACCCAGCGCCGGAACCGCGGCAACTTCGGCCAGCCAGGGTGCTCTCAATGGGGTCAGGAAAAGCGCGCGAAGGCACGGCTCATTGATTTGCTGCTCCTTAGTCGCTCTTGCCAGAAGACTTTTTATCCAACCCGGCGGGCAAGTCCAGCGCCACAAGGGCAAAGCGGGTTTGGCCGCCTTTGGGGTCTTCAAAGCCGAGAATGTGCTGATGGCGCTTGGAGCCGGCTTTCAGTTCCAGTCCATTATCGCTGCCGCCGTAATCGCCGCGGTCAATTTTGACGTTGTTGCTGCTGCCATCGTCAGAGCAGGTGAGCCCCTCCGAAGTAGCAACGGGCGTGCCTACCGCGCTGTGGCCCTGGCAAACAATCACATCGCCATAGCGGCCCAGAGCCTTCTTGTAGAAGGCCGCCACCTGGTCCTTCGTGTCGGAGGATTCGTAGCTCACAGCGCGCACGCGCAGCTCCCACTCGCCAAAGCCGAGGTGCACGTCCGCCGACTTGTGCTTGTCGTCGTCGGCCACCGGCTTCGCGCCGGGATAGGCCGGCAATCCCAGGTCCGCTGCCGAAGTCTGATTGGTATTCACGTGGACGCCGCCGAACGGGGTGTCGACCTGGACGTTCTTATCTTCGCCATTCGCGTCCTTGTCCACGTGGACCCTGAAGCATCCCGTTATTCCGGCAACCAGCGCCAGTCCCGCAAGCAATCCTGTAATACTCCGTATCCTGTTCTGCAACATGGCTATCGCCCTCTTGCCCTGTTATACGCCGGAATCGGCGGAAAGGTTCCGGCAATTGCTTGGGCCCCCTGACATCTTCCTCCCAGCTTTCCAGCACCCGCGGAATTGTATCCGGGCCTGAGACCAACTCCATAGCCGGCAATTCTGGCTGTTCGCGATCAGGCGAGAACTCGCAGCGGGCCATCTTCGTCGCTGCTCTCCGGCTCGATCCGGTAGTGGGCAACTTTGGATTTCCACAGGTGCAACATGGCATAAAACATGCTAATAGAGCGCCTGCCTCAACTTCACCCGATTGCTGAATACAACGAATCTGCCACGCTGTACAGCGTTACGCCGCCACCTGGTGCAGCCTTCAGCTGCCAGTCAGTACAGCGGAATCCTGCTAGGGGATAAAAAGACTGAGCAGGATCATCCACGCCGTGGCTTGCGGGGATGTTTATCAACTTCCGTATAGTCGCTGGCCTACATCGGAACCGACTCGAGCAAGAAGCTAGGGGATGGGCCGTGCGCTTATCCGAGGCGGTTTCGATGTTGGCTAACGGCAACCCGGAACTAACCCCGCCGTGGAGGGTAAGGTGCAGGTTGCCGGCGATCGAAGAGCAATCCTCAAATTGCAATGCGCCACGTTCCGAGAAAGCGGCTTCGCGACCACAACGCGAATTGCAGGTTCTCGTCTTATGCTCGATGAGTGGCTCCCTATCAGTCGGGGGTCGAGGAGATGGCGGCAACGGGCTGCGGCTGGGGCCGGGCACCTTTGATCATGAGCCACAGCACGATGGCGCCCTCCCCGAGGAGGGCAGGGGAAACGACTCGGGTTACGCGATCGACAAAGTTCGGAGCGAGAAGGCCGGTGAAGGCGATGGCCACATAGGCACAGCCGTTGATCATCAGCGCGACGCCGATCAGGCGGGGAAGAAAAACCGACCGGAATACGAGGATGCCGAAGGGGAACAGCCACAGGCCGGCGAAGATTTCGTTGATCAGATAACCGTACTCGTGGATACGGAGAAACAGGGTCGCGAGCGCAGCCTGTTGCGGCTGATTGAATGCTGACAGGAAACCGTCGCCACGCGCGAGCAGCAACGCGGCAATATCGTTCAACGAGTTGAGAAAATCGATCACAAGAGGCAGGCATCCGCCGAGGAGCACCATGAGAATGCCGAGATTGCGGTCCACTCGTTTGAGCACACGGTAAAGCGCGAGTGCGACGACAAGGCAGGACAAACCGGCGAGAAGGTCGCACACGATACCTAGCCGGAAAAGTGACTCGTGGGTAGCGATGTTGTGCGCCGTTGCGGATGCACTGTTGCGCACGATCAGCGCTCCCTCCACATAAATCGGCCGGAACACCGAGAAGCCAAGAAGCAGATAGAGGAATCCTGCGACTCTGCCGGGGTTTCTGCTCGAAGTCATGCTCCTCCTCAACGCTTGATGGGATAGTCCTTTCGATGAAGGATGGCGATGAAATCTTAACGCACGAATGATTGCGTGTCACCTGGAAATGGCCCCGTGTCCTGCCGCTCCTCGGATTAATCCTTGAAAAGGAGCCGTTTTCGGAAACTGAGCAGCTACGCCGGCATTGTTTTCCGGATCGATTAGAGGATTGTCGCCAGTTCGTCAGTTTTGATTGAGTGCCCCGGCGGGAGCAGAACGCACCCAACATTGTGCCAGTGGCGGCATAACAATGTAATCGGCAATCTGCCTTCCAACCGGTTTTTCCCCTCCCATTCGCCTGTGGATATCCAAAGTAGCCCACTACCCTCGATCCTTTATTGTTGACCGCATGAGAATCTTGCTTTTGGCTGGGCGTGTGTTCTTGCTGGCGGCTGGCCTTTCGGCTGTAGCTGGGAACCGAGCGCAATCCGAGACCCCGGCGCCAAACCAGGCCCCGTCGCCAATCTCCATCCAGGTCCACGCCGCCAGGCCCACAGGTCCCTACGTGCCCATCTGGAACTTTTTTGGCGCCGACGAGCCCAACTATCTCTATGCGCCCAACGGCAAAAGGCTGCTCGGCGAGCTGGCCGCGCTCAGTCCCGTCCCGGTCTATTTTCGACCCCACAATCTGTTCACCACTGGGAATGGCGAGGGTTCGCTGAAGTGGGGATCAACTAACGTCTATACCGAAAAGCCTGACGGAACGCCGGTCTACGACTTCACCATTACCGACCGCATCTTCGATGCGCTGATCGAGGCTCGCGTGCGCCCCCTGGTTGAGATCGGTTTCATGCCTGAGGCGCTATCCACCCACCCTGAGCCCTATCGTCATTCCTTCCCCAAGGGAGACATCTGGACCGGTTGGACCTATCCACCCAAAGATGAAGCCAAATGGTCGAGGCTGGTCACCGTATATGCGACGCACTTGCGAGAGCGCTACGGCGGCCAGACGGATGGCTGGCTTTGGGAGGTGTGGAACGAGCCGGATATTCCCTACTGGCAGGGGACTCCAGCCGAGTATGACCGGCTCTACGACCTGACTGCGGGGGCCATTCGCGGGGTGATGCCGGGAGCGAAGATTGGCGGCCCGGAGGCTACCGGCGTCAGCGATCATTCCGAACCGTTTCTGCGCCAGTTTCTTGAACACTGCGCGCACGGAGTGAATGCCTCAAATGGAGGCACCGGCGCGCCCCTGGACTTCATCAGCTACCATCCGAAAGGCAACCCAAAATTCGTGGATGGGCATGTCGTGATGAGTGTCGGCACGCAGCTTAGAGCCGTTGAACGGGGCATGAAGGTCATCGCGAGCTACCCGGAGTGGAAGCACACCCCCATCATTCTCGGCGAGAGCGACCCCGAAGGCTGCGCCGCCTGCCAGGGCAGCCAGAACGGCTACCGCAACGGCCCGCTCTATGGGGTGAGCGTGGCTGAGGCGACCATGCGCGCGTATGAACTGGCACGCAAATACGGTGTCACCGTTGAGGGCGCGGTTACCTGGGCCTTCGAATTTGAGGATCAACCCGCCTTTGCCGGATTCCGCGAACTTGCCACCAACGGCATTGATAAACCCGTGCTCAACGTCTTTCGCATGATGGGTTTGCTGGGCGGCGGGGAGCCTGGAGCCGGACAGTTGGGAGGGTGGGGGCCGGATTCCTCATGGCTGGCCGTCGAAAGCTCCGGTGCCCGCGCGCTCGACGATGTTATCGCGCACAGCATCACAGGTGATGCAGACATCAACGCAGTGGCTACGAGCAGCGGCAATCGCGTGGATGTACTCATTTGGAATTACCACGACGCCGACGTTCCAGCGCCAGCTTCGCCTATTCGCCTCGTCGTTGATGGGATCAAAACTGCGACGGCAACCATCGACGGGTACCGCATGGATTCTTCACACGGCAACAGCTACAGTGCCTGGCAGCGGATGGGCAGCCCGCAGCATCTCACCGTGGAGCAACGCGAACAACTCGAGAAAGCCGCCGCGTTTGACCCGACCATCACAGCTCAAATAGTGAAGGTGGACCACGGCAAAGCTACAATCGAACTCTCGCTGCCTCGTCAGGGCGTCGCGCTTTTCTCGCTGATTGCGCAATAACTGCTCAGGCAGCCGGCTTTTTGCCCAGCGCCTCCGCAAACGACAAGAAAACCAGCGCCGACGGCGAATATCCGCCGGGGTCTGGCTGCGTGAACTCTCCGGTGAGCGGATCCATCTGCTGGCGAAACTCGCTGTGCCGCAGGATGGCCTCGCACCATTGACGCATCAACTGATCGAGCTCAGCCTGCTTGCCGTAGTGCTTCATCCAGCGCGGAGCACGCAGAGCGGTCAGCGCCTGCGATGCTCCGCCCCACGAGTTCGCCGGAATGGGCCGCACGAATGTGGGATCGTCCAGAGCAATGCTCGGAAACGGGTAGGTCGCCCAAAAGGCCTTGGGGTTGTGCAGTTGGCGCTTCCATACTTCTTCAAAGATTGCCTTGTCTCGCGGCTGCGTGGGATCGAGAACGTGTTCGCCCAGCACCCTGCCGATCACATCTGACCGCACGCGGACAAACTTTCCCTGCGCATCCAGATCGTAAAAGGCCGCATCTTCCGGCGAGTAAAGCTTGTCGAGAATCAATTGCCGAATCGTCTCGGCATCGGCATTCCATCGCGCTGTTTCGTCCCGCTTGCCAAGCGCATTCGCCATCGCCGCCAGCGCAATTCTTCCGCCGTAAACCGTAGCTGAAAGATCAGGACAAAGCCGCGGCATCGACGGCAGCGGCGGGCACTTGCGCGCATCCGCATCGGGACAGCGATTGGGAATCCCGCTCCAGCGCGGACTGTTGTCGTGACCCGTGTCGTAGGTGCAAAAGCCTTCCACCAGGCCCGTCTTGCGGGTGTCGCGGTACTGCCGCAGCCACGCATCCCAGCGGCCGCATGCGCGGTATGCCGTCTCCAGCAATTCCTCATCGCCGGTAAGCTGCGATAGCTCCCAGGCGGTCGCGGCAATGGGGACCACCATCTGGATTTGTCCGAAACCGTTCTCGGTGGTCTTGATGCTTGCAGGCAGTTGACCATCCGCGCGCTGCTGCGCGAAAAACACCATGTGGCTGTTGCGCGCGGCCTCCAGCGGCGTGGTCTTTGAAAGCCCCTGCGGAATGTGTTTGGAAAGGGTGGCGTAGACCAGTCCTTCGTGCGGGCCGCACTCTTGCCAGATGCCCTGGTAGGTGCTGCCTTCAAAAAGAACGGGGCGCGCGAAGCCTGGGACTGTGCGGATATTCCCAGCGAGTACCGTAAGTGCGGCATCCCATGTGCGCTGACCTGCTGGATTGTTGGAGGGGAAATGGGGCGTCTGCGCCTTGCTGCCGGATTCAGAACGCTGGCCGGCCGCATTCTGCGCGAGCATGCTTAAACGATGAGATGCGACATTGGCTGCGGCCGCCTTTAGGGCGCTAGCCAGAAAGGAACGCCGGCTCTGGGTGGATGCTGCCCGAATCGGCATCAAGACCTTTGCCCTTTGTCCTCAGTGCGAGGAGTGCCCGTCTTCCTTGCTGCTGGTAGAAAACAAAATCGAAACAACAAACACGACAACAATGACGGGGACGACAAAGAACGGGGAAGCAATGCTCATGGCGCGAACTCCTGTTCGCTAGAGTACCAAAAAAGGGGCCCCGTTTCCGGAGCCCCTTGATTCCACCTTAATCGCCCCTTAGTTTTGCGCGGAGCGCGTCTGCCCCACCGCAGGTGGTTTTGGGCCGCCGTTCGGATAATCCACGCGAATGGTGAGGATCTCGTAGGGCTTGATGGGCACCTTGACCGTATCGCCCGTTACTGCCAGCGGGCTGCCCTCCGGAGTCTCCATCATGTTGGTCACGGTTGCGGCGGTCGCGCCCGGCGGCACATGGAACTCCGCCGTCGAATCCTTCCCTGCCCACTCATACGCGCGGAAGATCAGGCCGTTCGCGTCTTCGGCTTTCTTGACGGCGGTGAGGACTACGTTCTCCGGACCCACCGACGCGAACGAGTGCTCGGCCGGGAGCGATCCTGCATGCGCCGTGGTTACGACTGCGGTCAGAGGATAGTTGTACTCATAGCCATGCCGCACCGTGAGCGCATCCTTCCACGTGCCCGCGTGCGGATAGAGCGCGTAATGGAAGTGATGGTGTCCGCGGTCCGCTTCGGGATCGGGCCATGTGGGCGAGCGAAGCAGCGTAAGGCGCAGGACGTTTCCTGCCGCATCGTAGCCGTATTTGGAATTGTTGATGACCGAGAGCCCATGCTTGCCATCGCCCAGGTCAGCCCAGCGCATGGCCGGAACTTCGAATTGCGCTTTCTCCCATGAGTTGTTGCGGGTGGTGGGACGGTCGATGGTGCCATAGGGAATTTCGTAGGTAGCAAATGGACCAGAAGCAGCGAGCGGGAAGGCTGCCTTAAGAAGGACGTGGGTCTCGTGCCAGTCGATGTCGTTGTCGATGTCGACTTGATCGGTATCTTCATCCACGCTAATCGTCTGAACAAACTTCGAGCTCTGCCAGCTACGCGTAACGCGAACCGCTGGCTTGCGTATGTCCAACCCAATCAGCTCGACGCTATCAGCCTTCTCCAGCAAAGTTGGTGACTGGTCTAGAGTGCCGGGGTCGATATTCCATGCATCGTAATCCTTCGGCGTGTCCTTGAACGCCTGAAGCTGATTCCCACAGCCGCCTGGTGCTATCCACTCGTAGCCGCTCTTTTGATCATGGATGCTGGTAATGCAGCCGCTCTTCTTATCGACCTTCACAGACAGTCCGCGATAGCTTTGCGAGAGAGTGTAACTCGTCGATCCTTCCTGCTCGAGCCGTTCCAAAGTCGGACCAAGTCCCACGCTAAACGCCGCGGGTTTCGGATGCCACGGCGGGCCCAGCCGGTAGATTCTGTAACCTAATGCCGGAAGATCTCGAGCAGTGAAGCTCACCTCAGCGATTCCTGTTTTTGAGTCTCTCGATAGGGTGGTTGGAGGGAAGCTCTTGGCTGGATCGTCAAGCCAGATGCGAAGCTCCTGTTTCGGATCAGCAAGCTGCACCTTGACAGTGACCTCTCCCGACCTCACCCAGCCCAACGGATTGAAGACCAGGATCGGAATCGTCTTTTCTTCTTCATTGTGTGTGTCGATCTTCTCCGCCACGGCCTGCAATGCGTTCGAATCAATCTCGTTCGTCGACCAGCGGACTACGTCGTAATCCTTCTGCGCATCCTTGTAGATCACGCCAATTCCCGACCCTGCTGCCAGATCGTGGAATTGGTTGAAGAGGACCTTCTTCCAATCCTCTGTTAGTTCATTCGCCGGATACGCGCGGCCATCGAGCCAGGCCAGCGAAGCCCACTTCTCCGCGTCCAGCACTTCAACTTCGGAGTCGCGCATGTTGCGCTTGTGATCAGCCTGCGTCGTCATTACGCCGCGGTGATACTCGAAATAAAGCTCGCTCTTCCACGTCGGGATGCTGATCCCGCCAGCAAGAGGTGGGGGTGGCGCGGTATAGCCCTTCGCAATCGACTGGTAGTTCCACTCTTTACTCTCCGGCGCAACCTGGTCTTCCACTGTCGAGAACCATGTCTGCGCCGTACCCCACTGGATGTTGGGCATGACCTTTGCCGGCATCGAAGGCGCGGACCAGTGGAAGCCCTGGTCGAGAATGGCGCGAGTGGGACCGCCGCCGTGGTCGCCTATGCCATAGAGGTCCATCATGTCGGTGATGCCCGTTGAACGTTGTCGCGCCTGCGCCAGGTCCGCGCTCAGCCGCACTGGATTCAGATTGTCGTTGGCGTAGTCATGCGGGAAGTACGACAGCACTTTCGAACCATCCGGCGACTCCCACCAGAACAGCTTGAATGGCAATTGATTCGTGTCGTTCCACGTCATCTTCTGCGTAACAAAATAATCCACGCCGCTCTTCTTGTAGATTTGCGGCAACTGCCATGTGTATCCAAATGAATCAGGATTCCAACCGATGCGCACATCCACGCCATAGGCCTGCTTGTACCAGCGCTTGCCCACGAGCAGTTGCCGCACCAGGCTCTCGCCGTCCGGCATATTCAGGTCGGGCTCAACCCACATTCCGCCCACGATCTCCCAGCGGCCCTCCTTGATGCGCTGCGCAATCTCCGCGTTCATGTCGGGATATTTCTGGGCCAGCCACTCGTTATATTGTGCAGCCGATTGCGTGTAGGTGTATTCCGGATACTCATACATCAACTGCAGCGCGGTGCCGAACGTCCGCTTCACAGCGTCCACTGTCTCGGTCCACGGCCACAACCACGCGGCGTCGATGTGCGAGTTGCCGGTCAGATGGAAGGTCCCCTTTTGCAGCAGCGGTTCCAGCGCTTCCAATTTGGCCAGCGAAGCCTTCAGGCTGGCGTCGAACTTTGCCTGATCCGCCGCAGCAAGCGCCTTCAGGTCGACGGTCTGGATGGCGCTGTTGAGCGTCGTCATCTGCGCGGGATCGTTGGGAGCGAGCGAAGGGACCAGCAGCGCCGCCGAAAGGAATTCCACGCGCATGTCGTCTGGGTTGGGACGGCTGGCCGGGAACTCAATGGCAAGCGAGGCGCCGCGAAACTGCTTCACATCCACCGTGTGCAGCAGTTTGACGGCGATGGTAACTTTGTCACCGGGTCTGGCCTGGTCGAAGAGAACAATGGGCTCGAGATCGTCTCCCATGGCCACGCGTCGGCCGTTGAAGTAGAGAATCTGCGGCATGGGCCCGTTGGCGTAGGAGTGGAACTGAAACCAGACCCGCGAGCCGGTCAGGTCATACCCGAGCAGCGTCTGCGGAACCTGATAGGTCTGGCGGAACCAGACAGCGTCCTTGGGTGCGTCGGAAGGGTTGACGATGGGTTGCCAACCGCTTTCATCCAGATCGATAGCCTCGCCGTGGGCCAAGTCGCCGGAGTGCATCTTCCACGTGCCGTCAGGGATTTCCTGGAGCATCGTGAGTCGCTCGATGACGGCCCGGGATTCGGCGGGGAGATTGCCGGCTACTTTTGCGACTTGCGCGGCAACGCGGGCGGTCTCAACAGCGGTCTGAGCGGTGGCGCGAACGTGTAACATCAGGATTGCCGCGGCAAAAACCAGAAGAGCAGGGATACGGAAACGCAGTTTCATCATGCCATTCATTATAGAAAAACCCTCCCGAGCATAGTAAGCCATCCGCCCCGCGAATGGCGTGTCAGCTGTAGCGTTCAAAAATACGAAGCCGCCGCTTCATTTTGTTTGCGGTGATTGCTTTGCTTGTGAACTCTGTTCCAAATACTGCACGTATCCAAGCAGCGCTCCCCAATGATAGAAGCGATCGCTCGAGGAGACATCGTCTCCCGTGCCAAGGATGGCGTTGTAATTCTCATGCACATGGCCCTTCTCATTCCATTCTTTCAGGAAAAGGCTATAAGACTTCTGCGCAAATTCCTTGCGGGTCGCCGCGTCGTCGTAGTTACTAAGTCCGAGATAGACGAGATAGTTCATCGGGCCCCATATTCTGCCTCGCCAGTACTCCTGATCGTGAAATGCGGGATCGTTGCGCGCGATGGAAGGAATCACCCATTCACCCCAGAATTCATTGGTATTCAACAGGTGCTTCTCCACCATCGTCTTCGCCTGCTCCGCTGTGGCCGCGTGGGCAAGCATGGGATAAAAGTTAGTGGGCGAAAGGCGTGTGCTGTTTTCCCCTGTGTGCAAATTCTTATTGAGAAACATTCCGGCCTTCTCATTCCACATCGTCGCCAGCTTTGCACGGTAGCGTGCGCTGCGGTCGCGGAGTTCCTTGGCATCTGAGGACTTTTGCAGAGAATCAGCAATCTCGGCGAGCGCATCGCAGTCCGCAATGTACATGCTCATCAGCCCCACATCCGCATATTCCAGCAGGTGCGTCTGCGCGTTGTAGGTCGTACCGTCGTACATCGGGCTGTTGTCCAGCCCCGACTCAAAAATAGCGCCCTGCCACGTCCCCACGGAACCATCGTCGGGGTTCTTCGGCAGGTTCTCCGCATCGCTGCCCCAGGTGAGATATCCGTCGATATCGCGATGCTCCGCCCACCACCGATTCCATTTCAGCAGCGGCTCAAACGCAGCGTCCAGAAACCACCGATCGTGAAATTGCCGATAGAGTCCCAGCACAGTGATGGCTCCCACAGGAGGCTCCGACCGGTCAAAGCTCTTCCAGTTGCCGGCACGAGCGTAATTCGGAACAAAGCCTTGCGGAGTCTCCTCATACAAAGTTTCGAGTGCGTTCGCATAGGCCAGATCTTTGTCGCCGATTCCCGCCATGGTCGCCGCGAAGAACGTGTCCCAATCGAAGAGTACGTATCCGCCCCAGCCTACGCTCCACACCCGGCTCACCGGCGAAATCACGCGGTGCTTTTCAGGTTCGTAGATCGTGTCCCAGCCCAGCGTCGTTTCAATCGCATCCAAGATCGGTCCGTTCTTGCCCGCTGCTTTGATCGACTGCTCGTATGTTTTCCGCTGGCGATCAATCACGCTTTGGATCTGTGCGAGCGTTCGCGGCGGCTTCCTCTCTTCCTTTGCCACGTCCACCTGTTGCGCGCTGATTCCCACGGGCCCGGTCAGATCCGCTGCCAGGTACGGAGTGTCAAGAGGGACATTCACGACCGGAGATGGTGTGCCCTCTGCGCAGGTGCAGTCGATCTGTATCGCCCCATCCACTCCCGTGGTCATGATTGTCCCTGGGCCGCCAAAGACGACCATACCGGCGTGCAGATCCCACAGTGTGCCCACGCTGAACACTACGGTTGGCGGCAGCGCCGACGCACCCTTCGACTCCAGCGGCGTCACTAGCATCACTAAGTCCTCGCCGTCATGTGCGCCCTGAATCCGCCAGCTATGGCCCTTCCAGTCAATTCGCAGATCGCTATAGCTTCCATCCCATGCGTGAGGCCCGGGAGTTACGACCTCTGCGCCTTTGTCCTGCCTGCCGATCAGCGCATCGCCCAAAAACGCATCGCCGTTCAGTGTGCTGTTGTGCTTCATGCCGACATGAATCGCCAACCCTTCGGGCAGCAGCACCTGCGTCGCCACGCTGCGCACATCCCACGTGTTCCATCCCCGCGCCAGTCGGTCCTGAACGCGTCGGTACTCTGCCGGACGCGAACCTGGATCAACCTGACTGGCTGCTGTGCCCGATGCAGCTTGAGGAGTCGCCGCATTCGGACTCTGCGCGATCAGCAAGGATCCCATGCATACAAATGGCAATGCGGCAAATGCAATCCGCGCCCATCGAATCTTCAGCATCGCACCCCCAAAGCCGTTCACTTATTCACTTACTCACTCATTGACTTATTCACCGCGTTACACCCATCCGCCATCCACGACGTAGCTTTGGTTAGTTATCGCGCTTGAATCGTCCGCGGCAAGAAACAACACGAGCCGCGCTACGTCTTCCGGAAGAATGTCGCGCTTCAAGGCCTGACTGGCCATGATCTCCGCCTTGTACTCCGGCGTGTACCAGAGCTGCTTTTGCCGCTCTGTTGCGATCGCCCCGGGCAGCACCGCGTTGACGCGAATGTTGCTTCGCCCAAGTTCATGCGCCAGTGTACGCGTAAGTCCCACGATAGCCGCCTTCGCCGCGATGTAAAGCGGGACGCCAGTGGATGGAATCATCCACGAAATCGAGGACATGTTGATGATGGAGCCATGCCCGGCCTTGCGCATCGCCGGTATCACGGCTTGAATCATGAAGAACTGCGGGCGAAGATTTACGGATATCGATTTGTCCCAGTATTCAGGGGTTACTTCTTCAATGGTGTGGCGTTGATCGTTAGCCGCGTTGTTCACCAGCACGTCCACCGTGCCGAGAGCCTCAATTACTTCCTCGACTGACCTCTTGAGAGCACCCACATCCGTCAAGTCGCAATGCAGATAGAGCGGTGCTGGAAGGCGCTCAGCGGTAAGCGTTTCCACTAGTAGCCGCGCGGGCGCATCCTGCACGTCGAAGAAGGCCACGCGCGCGCCTTGCCGCGCAAATTGGGCCACCATCGATTCGCCGATACCGGTGGCTCCGCCGGTAATCAGAGCCACACGCCCTTGAAGGCTTGGATAGCGCGCAAAGCCTTGATTGCCGTCTTGCATCGATTGCTTCTCCTCCGGCATTTGACTGTTCCTACGTGGCGCGATCGAGAGTTGTGGTTTCCCGCCCTTGCGATAGAAAGAAATCGCAAGAACGGGGCACGGAGCTTTTGTTGCGGTCCGGCACAACACTCATCAAGCTCACCGTAGCTTGCCGACGCAAGTCGTGCTGCTCAGGTCGACGGCGTAGAGGGCGCTTAATGCGACTCTCTCGGCACTCCGTGCCCACGGCAGCCTTGCAGAAAATCGAAGTCCATGCCCTTGTCCGCCTGCATCACGTGCTCCACATACAGAGACTGGTAGCCGCTCTTGAATTCCGGCTCGGGCGCCACCCATTCAGCGCGGCGACGAGCCAGTTCGGTGTCGTCTACATCCAAATGCAAGCGCCGCGCTTCGACATCCAGCTCAATCCAGTCGCCATCTTGCACCAGCGCCAACGGGCCGCCCAGCGCGGCTTCCGGGCATATGTGCAGCACCACTGTCCCATAGGCTGTACCGCTCATGCGGGCATCGCTGATGCGGACCATGTCGGTGATTCCACGCGCCAACAGCTTCGCTGGCAAGCCCATGTTGCCTACTTCAGCCATGCCGGGATAGCCCTTCGGGCCGCAGTATTTCAGCACCATTACGCTGTTTTCGTCGATGACCAGATCCGGCGCGTCGATGCGCTCCTTGTAGTGCTCGATGCTTTCAAACACTACTGCCGGCCCACGATGCTTCATCAGGTGCGGCGATGCGGCCGATGGCTTGAGCACCGCGCCGTCGGGACAGAGATTGCCGCGCAGGACGGCGATGCCTCCACTCTCTACCAGTGGCTTGTCGTAATCGCGAATCACTTCGCTGTTCCAGATGGGCGCGTCCTTCACGTTCTCGCCCATGGTGCGGCCGTTCACTGTAAGCGCATCGCCGTCGAGTTGCCCGTGCTCGGCCAGCTTGCCTAGCACAGCAGGCAGACCGCCCGCATAATAAAAATCTTCCATCAGGAAGCGGCCCGACGGCTGCAGATCGAGGAGGGTGCGCACATTGTGGCCATACTCATCCCAATCCGCCAGCGTTAGCGGAATCCCCACGCGGCCCGCAAACGCGATCAGGTGAATCACAGCATTGGTCGATCCGCCAATCGCCGCGTTGGCGCGAATCGCATTCAAAAACGCATCGCGCTTGAGGACTTTTGAAATGCGCAGATCCTCATGCACCATGGCTACGATGCGGCGGCCTGTCTGCTGTGCCAGCACTTTGCGGCGAGAGTCTACTGCCGGAATGGCTGCATTGCCGGGAAGCGAGAGCCCCAGCGACTCCACCATGCAGGCCATCGTCGAGGCCGTGCCCATGGTCATGCAATGGCCCGCTGAGCGGCTCATGCAGCTCTCCGCGTCCATGAACTCCTGCTGCGTCATCTTGCCGGCTTTGACCGCCTCGCTGAACTGCCAAACCACTGTGCCCGAGCCGATCGCCTCGCCTCGATAGCGGCCGTTCAGCATCGGGCCGCCGGAGATGACGATCGTCGGCACATCGCAACTGGCCGCGCCCATCACCAGCGACGGAGTTGTCTTGTCGCAGCCACACATCAGCACGACCGCATCAATCGGATTGGCGCGAATCGACTCTTCCACGTCCATGCTGACCAGGTTGCGAAACATCGCCGCTGTGGGACGCATGTTGGTTTCGCCGAGCGAGGTTACGGGGAATTCCAGCGGAAATCCGCCCGCTTCCCACACGCCGTTCTTCACACTCTGCGCAAGCTCGCGGAAATGGGCGTTGCAGGGCGTCAACTCGCTCCATGTATTGCAGATGCCGATCACTGGGCGACCGTCGAAGACGTCTCCGGGAAAGCCCTGGTTGCGCATCCAACTGCGGTGGATGAACCCGTCCTTATCGTTGCCGCCGAACCACGCCTGCGACCGCAATTTCCGTTTTTCCATCGTTTCTTGCACTCCATTCCAGACTGCGCCCGCGCCAGATTCAAAGCAAACGTGTAGAGAGCGGTCGCCTAAACTATACAACCTGGCCTGCACATCGTTTGCTAAAGACGCGCGGGATGGAGATACGCATTCTGAAGCTTCTCGTTAGACTAAGAGACATGATGCTTTTCGAGCCCATCGCTTTCGCAGTGCGCCTCGTCACGTCAAACTATCTGAAGGGCGAATAATGGCAACTTCCACGCTGCGTGCTCCCAGTTCCAGTCGTTCCAGGTTTAAAGCTGTTCTCTGGATCTCCCTCGGTCTTACAACGCTCTTTGTCTTCATTACTTCGGAAGTTCTTCTCGTTACCGATTACCCTATGTACCACGCCTACCGCCTGCAGGTCATCGCCGACCGCGGCCTTCTCATCCCTCATACACTCGCCGGAATCTTCGCTCTCTTGATCGGCCCCATCAATTTCTCCTCGCGCTTTCGCCTCCGTCAGCTGAAACTCCATCGCGTCCTCGGCCGCATCTACGTCCTCTCCGTCTTTATCGGCGCCGCAACCGGAGTCGCCCTCGCCGCCGGCCGTCCGGGCTTCCCCGGAACCTGCGGACAGGCCGCAGCCTGGGTCGTCTGTACCACCGCCGCCTTCATCACCGCGCGTAACCGCCAAATCGTTCAACATCGTCAGTGGATGGCTCGTTCCTACGCCGTCACCTTTACGTTCATCTCCAGCCGCGTGCTCAACCTCTGGCCCCGTTACTGGAGCCACCTCGGCGACACCCTCTCCGCCGTCGGTGTCATCGCCTTCACTCTTGCCTCGCTGCTTATCGTGGACTTAGGCCTGAACTGGCGCGAACTCACTACGCGCCGTGGCTGATTGCCGGCCAGGAGGCAATAGATTTTCAGGGCGTCGTCAAAAACGTGGGTGATCACATCTCGAGATGTGGGTCTGCAAAATATCCTATTTCTCGAAGCTGGTTCCCTCCAACTCCGAGCTGACCAGAGGACCGAAACCACCTAGCTGTCCAACTACCCTCACCACCGCAGGCTCCTCACCCTCCAACACCCACACCATCACATCTTTCGGCTGAAGACCGAGCAGCGTCGCAATCACTCCCAGGATGCCACCCAACTCCGGATGGATGCGAAACACTGTCGCCTTAAGGGTCTGTCCTGTCTTGTGAAACGGTTGCTCGCCTTCCGGCGAGATCAGGATCCGAATCAATCGCCCGCCGAAGACTGGCGCCAGTATCCCCACCCGAAACGGTGTCGTATTGTGCGGCACATTCAGCAGCAATGTTCCAACGAACCCATTCACCAGGTCATCCGGCAGATCGATGTGCTGGCTCTCGACGTGTATCGTGCCATTCCTGTCCGCTGTGCGGCTGGTCGCTATGCCGGTAGCGGCTTCCACCGCAAAGTCGACGGGCTTCGCAAAGAACGGCCCCTTCTGTATGTGATGGTTGCGTACTAACCGAAACGTGCTCTGCTGCCTGTACGTCGTAGTCTCATCATCAATCGACCCGTCCACAAATTGATAGGTCAGGCGCATCGTCACTTCGTCGCCCTGCACGACCTGCGTAAACTCAACCCGGGCGACGATTTTTCCAGTCTCGGAGCGCGCCACCATAAACTCGTGGCTCGGGAGTTGGATATGTTTCACTGAAATCTGTTCTGCTGGCGCCGCGGTGCACAATGTTATTGTCAAAAACGCGGCTACGAGGAGTCTGCTTCGCTCCATCAAATACCTCGCTCTAAAAATCAGCTTTATAAGATGCCAATTGTGCTCCAAATGGCTCACTACAAGAATGGGCGTCTCACTTCCGCAGTC
>Ga0302320_10008607_pt1 | contig 22135 bp, 20 predicted proteins | sample Bog_T0_3_FD_202130 | JGI IMG/M metagenome (GOLD analysis project Ga0302320, IMG submission 202130) | Peat permafrost microbial communities from Stordalen Mire near Abisko, Sweden - Bog_T0_3 | ecosystem: Environmental > Terrestrial > Soil > Wetlands > Peat | place: Sweden: Abisko, Stordalen Mire...
AACAAGTTTCCGCAGTCGCTGGATGGCTCCTATGTCATCTTCGTTGCAGATGGGCGTCTAAGGAGGTTCCTGCTCTTCAACGATTACTACGCGTCGCGGCCGGTGTTCTACGGAATGCAGGGCGGCAGGTTGTACTTTTCCCCGGAGGCAAAAGGGGTGGTACGTATGCCGGGATACAACGCCGACGTCGATGAGGATGCCCTCGTGGCTTTTCTCATAAACGGTACTCCACTCGCTGAACAGACCTTCTATAAGAACGTCAAGCCGTTGCCCCCGGGCACAGTGCTCACTGTCGAAAATGGCCGGATGACTCGTACTGAGTCGAGCCGATACGTGCCTTGCGGAGACGCCATTGACCGCGGTGACAACTATTACGTGGAGGAACTTTCGGCGCTGCTCCTGAAGGCCGTCGGCAAGCAGTTGCGCAATCTAGATAGGGCTTTTGTGCCGCTAAGCGGCGGCGTCGATTCGCGTCTCATCGCCGGTTGCATGCACCGGCTTACAGGGGCAAGACTGCACACCATTTCGTGGGGCATAGACGAGAATCTCGCCAACTCCGATGCAGCAATAGCCCGCCAGGTCGCAGAATTCCTGGGCAGCGATCACCACTTTGCGCGCCGGGAGTCCGAACATCTTCAACGCGACTTGGGAGAGATGCTCTACAGGGTCGACGGACTCAATGATGACCCCGCATTTCACAGCAACGAACTCTGCATCATGCGGCGCATTCGTCAGGAATTTGGTGGACTCTATGTCCTGCGCGGCGAGGAGTGTTTCGGCCCGCGCCCTGAGGCCACCAGCGATCCGGAAGTTCTAGTCGCGGCGGGCATCGCCCAGTTAGGGGATCACCCCATGGTGGAGCAGCTCCTAACTCCTTCGAAGTTGCCAGGATTCCGCAACCACTCAGCGCGGATCGTTCAGGATCTGCTTGACTCTTGCCCATCCGTGCGTTTCACAGACCGCCGCGATCACTTCTATTTTGCTACTCGCATCTTTCACTACCATACGCGGAGCGCCTATTGTAAGAGGACTGTAGTCGATGTTAGAAGCCCTTGGCTGGACCAGGAGCTTTTGGAGTTTATGCAGACCGTGCCGATCCGATATCGGTTCAATAAGTATCTCTACAAAAAAACCGCTGCAAGGGTGTTCCCCGAGTTGATGGCAATTCCGATCGCCACACGGAACAGCCTCGAGAACTGGCCCGAGAAGTTTCAGAAGAGTCCCGATCTCCAGCAGTTTCTCAAGATGCATCTAATCGAGAGCCGAAACAGTTTTCACGAGATCCTGAATCTCAACGCCGTGAGGGCCCTTTACGACCGGACGATTCGGCCTGGTGGAGCGCGCCTGTCATTCAAACAACGCACCTTGAAGGCAGGAAAGAGCTTCCTGCGGACCCAAGCTCCCCAACTCTATCGGAGGCTCAAGCCGGTGCTGATGCGGAGAATTGCGCCAACGGAGATACCAGGTGAGGTATTGCTGTTGCGGATGGTGTTGCTCAAGGTTTGGTTCGACCAGTTCGTGGACGGGCAAGCGCAGCCGGAAGAGTTTTGGAAGCGATAAGTGTGCGGCCCACCCATAACGACGAACCGCCTGTTTGTTTTCGGCCGCTGTTCAGCCCCCTATTGAGTGCTCCTGAAGCAATTCTCAATCGTTACATATCACGACATTCGTGCAAAGCGTCGTTGTAGTTGGAAGATCGTCGTTTTCGCGCGAAGTGAGGTGGCCTAGCGCCCAAGAATTCAGCCACTTCGAAGCTGAGATTCCCTATAGGAACTCACAAAAGTTCGAATCCCTTGGTTGCTCCGTCATATATGTTCCTTGATTTCAGTTAGTATGTAGTAGACGAGGATGGTGTATGGGAACCTACGTTTCTCGATATCTGCAAGAAGTTGCTACCATTGCAAAACTGATCGATCAGGAGCAGGTGGAACGAATTATCGATGTGCTCATCGAAACCCGAAACCGCAATGGAAGATTATTCATTCTGGGAGTCGGCGGTGGCGCCGGGAACGCTACCCACGCTGTCAACGATTTCCGCAAGATTGCCAATATCGAGAGCTATGCGCCAACCGACAATGTCAGCGAACTGACCGCGCGCGTCAACGACGACGGGTGGGACTCAAGCTTTTCGCGCTGGCTTGAGGGCAGCCGTCTGCGCAAGGGAGATACCCTGCTGGTGTTTTCGGTCGGCGGCGGCAACCTTGAGAAGAACATCAGCGCCAACATCGTCAGGGCACTTGACCTGGCGCGGCAGGTTGGCGCGACGATCACAGGCATCGTTGGACGCGACGGCGGTTACACTGCCAAGGTTGCGGACGCCGCGGTGGTGATCCCCACCATCTCCGACGATACGGTTACGCCCCATGCGGAAGCCTTCCAGGCCGTCGTCTGGCATATGATTGTTTCCGATCCGCGGCTCAAGGCCAACGAGATGAAGTGGGAGTCGACCAAGTAGCTGCTTGCCGTCCAAATAAAATGTGCAGACTGTACTAGCCATGCCACTCGCTCGATAACTCGCCTCATAGGCATTGTTTTTTGGGGAGGAAAGGTTGATGAGGTCTCTGTTGCGTTACTGGCTTGCGTGTGTGGGCGAGCATTTGACCCAGAAGCAGATTAGCAACTTGAAGGGATTCTTGAGATATCTTGAAGCCGGCTTTATGATACGCCAATTGGGTCACAGGGTGGGACAAGGCAAACCTTTCGTAGACTATAGCGAGGGTCTCTTCGATCTAGTGAGCCGTGAGATAGGAGATAAGAAAGTCCTCTACCTTGAATTTGGGGTCTGGAAAGGAGAGACGACGCTCTATTGGTCGAAGTTGCTTAGTAACCCCGAGTCCAAGCTGCATGGATTCGATAGCTTCGAAGGTCTTCCCGAAGATTGGAACCAAAAGTATCCAAAGGGCTCCTTTTCTACCTCCGGCGCAATCCCGGTCATCGACGATTCACGGGTGCAATTCTTCAAGGGCTGGTTTGACGAGTCTCTCCCCGCCTACAAAATCCCGGAGCATGAGGTGCTTGTTTTGAACTTAGACGCGGACCTTTATTCTTCTACTATTTTTGTTCTCAATCACCTTTCGCCATGGATTGTTCCAGGAACCTATCTCTATTTCGACGAATTCGCCGATACGCAGAACGAACTCAAAGCATTTGATGAATTCTCCTCTAACAACAAGCAGAAATTCGTTCTGAGGGGGGCCACAAGATCATTGTGCAATGTACTGTTCCAGTGCGTCGAGTAACTTATCCTATTGGCGTGGTAAATGGCGCCGACTGTGGTTCCGGCGTAATCAATGGGTCGACCTCCGACACTCAAGGATACTTAGCACTTGATCGAGAATTTGCTTGCATGGGCATCGTTATAAAACATCTTCACGGTGTCGAGCGAGAACGCGTCGAGATCGTAGCCAACCTGGGCGAGTTTCTTCAGCAGGTCGTGCGTCACGGTGATGATTTGCGTTCCGATTTTGTCAGCCTGGAAGATGTTGAGCAGTTCCCGCGGGCTGGCCCAAAGTAATTCGGATTTGGGGCATGCCCTTAGAATACTGAGCGCCTCCGTCATCAGAGGCACGGGATCGACACCGGTGTCGGCAACTCGTCCAGCAAAGACCGAGACGATTGCCGGGGTATTCGGATCCAGCGCCTCAGTGACGCGCTTGACCTGCTCAAGACTGAGGATGGCCGTGACGTTCAGTTCGATGCCGTCGGCGGACAAAGTGCGAATCAGAGGGCCGCTGAACTCTCCTTTGGTGTTGGTCACGGGAATCTTGACATTGACGTTGCTGCCCCAACTGGCAATGACGCGGGCCTGCTTCTCCATGGTGGCGAAGTCGTCGGCAAAGACCTCGAGGGAAATCGGCCGGTCAGGAATCGCGGCCAGAATCTTCTTGCTGAAAGCCTCGTAATCGTCGATGCCAGCTTTTCTCATCAACGTCGGGTTGGTAGTGAAGCCCTTGATGTAAGGCTCAGCGTACATCTTCATCATGCTGTCGTAATCGGCGCCGTCGGCAAAAATCTTGATTTTCAAATCAGCGGTGTTTGGCACAAATCTCCATATTCAAGGTTGTCTGTTAGGTTGCTGTGTCAGCAAAACTCTCATACTGGCTTTGTTTCGAGAATAGGAGTTACTCATCCGTCCGTATGCACAAAGATGCGCTTCTTCAGACTGGAAAGAAGCGAGTTCAATTCCCGCCTAAGGATGACGGGAAGAAATGAGTAAGTCAAGTATGCGCTAGCCATAAGGATGGCCTGTGCATACCTGGGATAATCTCTTTTGTAGCGGTTTACGATGGTCACCGCGCAGCTCGCGTTCACGCGCTGTTGGACAAAAGAGCCACCTCCGCTCCACATTCTGTAGGCCAGAAAGAGCTCGTGAAAGTTGTAGAGGCGTCCCTTGCGGCCCAGTTTCAGCCAAAAATCCCAGTCGGCAAACCCCCGCAGGCTCTCGTCATACCTTTCATTGAGGGAACCGCGAAACATGGCCGTCGAGTTGGCGATGGGATTAGCCAACAAGGCCACTTTGCGCATGGCTTCATCGGATTCCGGCTTGTAGATATCGGCCGTTCTCTCGCCATTTCCATTAACGATCGTATATCCGCCCGCGCATGCAACATACTCCGGATGCAGGTCTAGAAAGGCAACCTGCTTGTCCAACTTTTCAGGATCGATCCAGCAGTCGTCGTCATCCAGAACTGCAATATACCTGCCTCGCGCAGCCTCCAGGGCCGCATTCGAAACCACAGCGATTCGGCCGTCATGGGGCAGCTGCAGGTAGCGGATGCGCGGATCCTTTGCCACCCACTCTTTCAGCACCTCTGCAGTGTTGTCCGGGGAGCCGTCGTCGGCGATAATCAACTCCCAGTCGGTCAGGGACTGACCGATCACGCTTTCAATTGCGTGGCCAATCAGCGCGGCGCGATTATAAGTCGCCATGACGATGCTTACCGCTGGATGTTCGGATGGATGCATTTCTCTCAGCTTTCCGATTGAGCTTCCAGAGTGACGGAGGGGCCGGCAAGACCCGATGCGCGGAGATAATCTTCCACTTCCTTCCACTTCTGCAGCGTATCAATTCCCTTGGAGTAGTCATGGCTGACATAACCGTAAATCGGCTGTCCCGCGGCAATAACACGGGGCATGAGATCCTTGCCGATCTCATAGTATTTTCCCTGCGGCACGCCAGCCAGGATTGCACGCCGCAAGATGAATATTCCCCGCATTCGGTAGGCATTTGGGTAGTTTGCCATGTGAGGCTTGGGATGGACCGCCGCTATGCGCCCGTCCTCATCCAGTTCCACCACATCGGCATCGGCATACTCAGTGGCAGGGGCTATGCGCTGCAGGCCCATGGCTCCGGCTCTCCTCCGCCAGGCTTGCTCCATGGCGTCGTAATCGACGTGGCTAAAGATGTCGCCGTAGATAAGAAAGAACTCCTCGTCCAGTTGATCCTCGAAGCACTTGATTCCGCCCGCAGTGCCCAGCAACTCCGGTTCAAAATGATAGTGGATGTTAACCCCTAGCCGTCGCCCGTCGCCCAGGTAGTCGAGTAGCACATCCGGAAGGTAATGCAGATTAATATAAATGTCAGTAACTCCGTAGTGCCGGAAGCGCCCGATGTTCCACTCGACCATGGGCACGCCCAAGAGCGGCAGCATGGGTTTCGGAGCATGATCCGTGAAGGGGCGCAGTCTGGTACCGCGCCCGGCGCAAAGAATCGCGGCTTGCCGAATCATAGGCGGTTCACCTCGATCCAAAGATGCGTCGCTTCGAGAAGGTCTTTCGCCTCCCAGTCGGGTGAGCACTTATATTGCCAAGGATCGCGCCCGCCATGTCCAGTGCGGACGAGGATTGTCCTGACTCCAGCTCGGTTGCCAGCCATCACATCCTGCGTTGAATCGCCTATCATCACGCTTCGGCTCAGATCGATTCCGCATTCCTCAGCCGCGCGCAGAATCATTCCCGGTTCTGGTTTGCGGCACAGACACTTTGAGCGGTACTGTTCCAGCGTCGCATTGGGGTGATGCGGACAAAAATAGAAAGCATCAATATGGCCCCCCTCGGCTTGCAACCGCCAATTTAGCTCCTCATGAACCAGCCTGATTTCCTGCTCGGTGGCAACGCCCCTTGCGACGACTGGCTGATTGGTCACCACCACTACCTGCAAGTCCTTCTCGTTCAAGAGGCGGATGGCAGCGGCTGCACCAGGCAGAAGACTCAGTTGACTCACTTCGTGCATTAATTCAACCTGACGTACGATGGTACCGTCGCGGTCAAGAAATGCAGCACATTTAGTCCCCGCTAATGTCATATCGGCCATGAACGCCACTTGGACTTACGCGGCAGTCTAATCGCCATTACTCCAACGAACTGACTCTTGCCACCGAATTTGCTCGTTGCCAACACGCCTTCTTCTGGCAGATGTTCTCGCATCGTCATAGAGTTCTCTCAAGAGTCCGCGAGGACTTTGGAGCCCTCGAAGTCAAAGCGATAACGCATCTCGCGCAGTCCTAACTCGCGCATCTTTTCGCGGAAAGGCCTCTGGCTCTCGGGAACGTAAAATGTGAAGAATCCGCCCCCTCCGGCACCCGATATCTTACCGCCCAATGCGCCGCTTTCCAGCGCCACATCGTAAATCCGATCAAACTCAGGGTTAGACATCTTAGAAGAAATCTTCTTTTTGTACTGCCAATGCTCGTTGAATTTCGTCCCAACGACATCGATGTTACCGCTCTCAACAGCCTCAAGAATCTGGTAGCCAATCTCTTTGATGTAATGCATGCTGTCTACGACGTTGGACTTCTGCTCTTTGGCGCCTTTCTCCTGCTCGCGCAGAATCTCATCCGCACTGCGGGTCTTTCCGGTGAAAAAGATCAGCATGTTCTTGTTTAACTCGTCGGCGATCTCATATGAAACATTCGCCTTGCGGACGATGACCGTTCCATCCTTGCCAATCTCCAGTACCGTCAGGCCGCCAAATGCAGCCATATAGGGGTCCTGCTTGCCTATCGGCCGCTTCAAGATGTTAGCTTCGATATGAAAGTCCATTTCCGCCAATTGGGCCAAAGGAACGTATTCGCGTTTCATGGTGTGAATGGCGTGTAACATGCCTACACCATAGCAACTGGACGAACCCAGCCCAGTACCAGCCGGAATGTCGGCAAGGGAGCTGACCTCGATATTTTTCTCAACTCCTGTTTGGCGCAGAATCTCGCGTGCGATATCGTGCTGGATTTCATCTATACTCTCCACCGTCTCTGACTTCGAGTACTTGACGCGGATCAGATCATCGGCCACGGCACGATTCGAGTCGATATACATGTACTTATCAAGGCCGGCCGAGAATATAAAACCGCCGTACTTTTCGTAGTAGGAGGGCAGGTCCGTGCCACCGCCTCCGAGCGTAATGCGAAAAGGAGTTCTTGTAATGATCATTTCGCTTCTACCTTAACCCTTCCAGCCTCAAATTCCTTGATCAAGTACTCATACTGCGCACGAACCCCGTCGACAAAGGCCGTTTTCGGCGTCCATCCCACGGCCGCCGCCGCGGAGATGTCGGCACGTCCCACGGTAGGCGTATCCTCTGCCTTGCGCGGTAGAATCACGGGTTCGAGATCGGATCCCGACACCGCCTTGACTGTAGCCCACACCTCATCCATCGACAGGCTTTGGCCGCTGCCCAGACGGTAGAGGTTGCCATTCAGACGATCATCGGTAATGCACTGTATGTGGAAGTCATTGATGTCGTCGACATAAATGAAATCGCGCTTATTATTCTGAAATCCATCGAACAACACAGGCGCCTCGCCGGCCAGGACTTTCAGAATGAAGGCGCTGATCACGGGAGGATGAACACGGCGATAATCCTGACGTGGACCGTAGATGTTGAAGTAGCGGACCGCGACAAAGGGGAGGCCGAACGCCTGCTGGTAGCCGGCGGCAATGCGCTCATTGGTCACCTTGCTGATAGCATAAAATCCATTGAGCCTCGCTTCGCCTTCCTCCACGGCGGAGGAAGTTGCAAGGATAACCTTGCGCACTCCGGCCCGGCGCGCCGCCTCGAAGACATTTGCGGTTCCCCCCACATTCACCTGCATCGTTTCGACAGGATCCTGCTGGCATGCAATCAGGTCGTTTTTTGCCGCCAGGTGGAATACCACATCCACGCCGTCAAAGAGCTTCTGAATTTCCCCGGAGCGAATATCGTCGGCATGAAAATCGACCCCTGCGGGGATCTGCCCCGGAAGCCCATAGGCCAAGTTGTCAATGCCGATAACATCGTATCCGCCACAAAGAAGGCGGTCTGCCAAGTTACTGCCGACGAAACCGGCAACACCTGTCACCAACACTTTTTGGTTCATTCGTTCCCCTCGTATCGCTTAAAGTTATTGCAAGATTGAATCCCATATAATGCCTCGACTCGATCATTCCGTTCACTGCAAATTGCAAAATTCAGGCATCGCACTCCCGCGGTAATCGGATGTGGGACGAGTTTTCATGGGCTGTTTCCTCTTCATGGGAATCCTTGTCAACTGCGTCTATAGCAGGGCAAGCCTGGCATCCGCCGGGCGGATCAAAAGCAATAGGATCGCATTCGCCGGCTTGGCGATTGGCCTTGGTAGCATCCCGGTCAAAGTCTGAAATCTGTTGCGGTCCTCCGGTTCCAGGACGCGCATCAGGTAAAACAATCCGAAGAGAACGAGAAGGGAAGCGATTCCGCCGCAAGGAATCGCCCACAATGGCGTCATCCGCACAGCGACGAAATGCGCGGTGAGCGATGCCAGTATGCTGATGAAGACGATCTTCGCCACCTGGATCCACGGAAGTTTCATCTTGTAGAGACGGCTTGCCGCGACCCACATCAAGAGGACGGCCACCGCCTGTGCCGCTCCGTTGCCGAAGCATGCGCCCACCGCGCCGTGCGCGGGAATGAAGTACCAAGCCACGGAAATATCGACGATCCCCGCCATGACGGTTGCGGCGATAACGTAACTCTGCCGCTCCGAACACTGCAAGAGACTCTGCGCAGGCGAGACGAAGGCCTTGAAGATGCAGAGCAACGGAGCCAGCGCCACAACCCTGGCGGCGTCCTGGAATGGGCGGCCGTAAGCAAGCAGCAGAGCTGGAACCGCGAGCGAGGCCGCGATGAAGTGGAGAGGGATCGTGATCAAGGCAAGGTAGCGAAAAGTGGAGGCTGTAATCGCGGGAAGTCTCGACTTGTCGCGCCCGTACTGAACGAAGATGGTGGTGGCCGCGGCCGCTCCAAAGATGGTGGCGGCGAGGAGCAACTGGTCGGCCATGGTAAATGCCAGCGAATAGAAGGACACCTGGCGGATATCGACACAGAGGCTCTTGAGCAGAATGATCTCCGACCGGCCCCAGACAATCAGCGACACTGCCATGCTGGCAATGCTAGGCCATGCGAAGGCCATCATGCGCCTGTGCAATCCGGGCGGATGGGGATGAGTGGTTTGCCAGGCGAGAATGCGCTTGAGGGTGGGAAAGAAGCGCACAAGAAGATCGACAGTTCGCATGGAGAGCAGCGCCACGCCGACGCCGACTACACCCCAATGGAGCACTATTGTCGCCGCAATTGCGAAGAAGTAAACAAGAGCGGAAATCACGGAGGCGGGCAGATTTGTGGACAAATCTTCGGTGGCCGTATTGGCTTGCGCCGCGATGGAGTTGACCATGGACGGCCAGATGCTGAGCACCAGAAGTGCCGAGGCCAATTTGTAATCGGCGCCGGCGTCGCCCAGCACCCAGTAGAGAAAGCCGCCGGTGGCCAGCGTGGCCAAGCCGGCTTGCAAAAGCAATGTGCGCAGAAAAATGTAACGCGCAGTGCCCCGGTCACCCATGCCGATAAACTCGGCCATGTATTTTCGCGTGGTTGCGGGAATGCCCATTCCGCCCAGGCTGCTGACCAACGAGGCTATATAGGAGACATAGACGATATAGCCGTTCTTCGACGGCCCAAGATAGCGGTTGATCGCAATCGAGGAAACCAGACCGACAACGGCGCTGACAATGGTCTCGAAGCCATACCAGCCGGAGTTCTTAGCTATCGTTTTAGTATTCGACATATCGATAATCGGACCTGACCAAGAGGGAAACGCACAAGCACCTCATAATGCTTCATCGGTACCTATGGCAAACCGGCAGCGCTCCGCGCGCTGCCGGCGCCATTGAACAAACTCGCAGCTTAACCTAGTCCTTGAAGAGCTGTGCGCGCGTCCTTTGCTGTTGGCGAATCGGGGGCCAGCGACACGGCTTTCTTCAGGTGAACTTCCGCACTGTTCTTGTCCCGTAGCTTGCTGTACACCATACCCAGGTGATACTGCATTGAGGCGTTGTTTGGCTCGGTCTTAACAGCATCTTCCAGCAGATCCCGCGCGAATGAGTAGGTCCCCTTGTAATAGTAGGCCCACGCCAGGGTGTCCGCAGTGCTGGCGGAGTTGGGCATGCCGCGTCGAGCTGTTTGTGCGAGGGTCAGGGCCACATCGACGTTTTCGCCGTTCAATAGCATTCGATAGGCGAGGTTGTTGGCGGCGATTGGCTGTTGGGGCTGGATCTGCAGAGACTTCTTATAGTAGCCCTCAGCTTTGCCGAGGTCCCCGCGAGATTCTTCAAGGGTGCCGAGAATTGCATCGGCGCCGGCATCGTTGGGATGCGCGTTTGTCCACTGCTCCCAGGCGCTGATGGCATTGGCGGTTTGTCCACGCTGAACCTGAATCTGGGCGAAGAGCATAACTGCCTCGCCATCTCCGGAGTTAAGCTGGATAGCCTTCTGAGCCGTTGCGGCAGCCTGGTCGAAGCTTTTGTTTTGAATTTGCAACTGAGCCAGCAGATCGTAAAAGCTACTGTTCCTCGGGCTCTTGTTGATTTGTGCGTTCAGGCGAGCCATGGCTTTTTCCGGTTGTTTCTGGTAAAGGTCGTAACTGACCAACAGGCGTAAGGCCTCGACGGAATTCGGGTCGTATTGAAGGGCCTGTTCCAGAAGCGTGACTCCTTCTGGAAAGCGCTTCTGGGAGAACCGGATTCTTCCGAGTTGGAGATAGGGTTGAGGGCTTTGCGGAGCGACGGTCATCGCGATCTTCAGGTCGGCCTCAGCTTTGTCGGCTGAGTTATGGTTCATTTCAACCATGGCACGCCAGACATAACCACCGGGAAACTTAGGCGCAGCGGCGATCGTTTTTTCTGCCACGTCCGCCAACAGATTCATGTCACCGCGCTGCACTGCAATTTGTGCCAGCTCTTCCTCTGCCTGCAACCTGGATGGGTTCAGGCTCGCAGCCTGGCGAAGGCTCTTTTCCGCCAGGCCGATATCACCCTTGGCCAGTGCGGCCCTGCCCAGCCAGTACTGCAGGAATGCGTCCTTCGGGGCATCCTTGACCGCATCCTGAAGGGCATTTACGGCATCGCTCGCTTTACCGGAATTCAGTATGACGATTCCGTTCAGGCCTGCAACTTCTGGATCCTTGGCGTTTTTCTTCATCAGCCCGGCCACCACGGTTTGTGCGGTCCCGTAGTCTTTAACCTCAAGAAGAATGCGAACGTATCCCTTTTGCACAGAAACGTTCTTGGGGTACTTTGCGGCAAGGCTCGAGAACTCAGCCTTGGCCTTGTCCAACTGCCCGGAGCCGGCATAGTAATCAGCCAGCACTCGCACACCCTGGGGATCGTCGGCAAGGTCCTGCGAGGCTTTACGGAGAACTTCCTCGGCTTTAGGCTGATTGCCCTGCTTCAGAAAGACCTCAGCGAGAGATGCGCGGGCAGAGAGGCTCTTGGGATCCGCAGCGACTGCATCTCTGCTCACCAGCTCCGCCTCTGGCCAGCGGCTGTTCTTGACGTAGAAAGCCGCGAGCAGCAACCTGGGGTTCACCGACTTCGGATCGAGAGCGATTGACTTTTTCAATTCATCTTCGACTGAAGAGGCCTTGGTTGTGTCACCCGCTTGAAGCAATGCGAGATTTTCGTGGAACGATGCCCGATTTGGATCGAGTTCCAGAGCACGTCGAATCTCGATCAGCGCCCGATCTTTGTTGCCCTGCCTGACCGCTATTGCAGAGAGCATAGCGTGGAGATCCGGATTATTCGGTTGTGCCGCCATGATGGCGTTGGTCTGTGCTTGTGCCAGATCGATTTTGCCTCCAGCAATCAACAGGTTGCCGAGGTCGATGCGCGCCTTCACATTTGCGGGCTGCAACTCAACTGTGCGCGACAATTCGCTGTATGCAGAGCTGTATTGGCCCAAATGCACGTATGCCTGAGATAGCGCGTAGTGAGCCTCGGGAAAGCTCTTGTCGACCTTCAGAGCGTTCAGGTATTGGATGGCAGCTTCTCTGTACTTGCCTTCCGCGCTATATCGATTCCCGCTCTCGAGATATTTCTGTTTCCGTACGTTCGGATCGCGATGGCACGCGGACATGAGAGCGACGGCAACAAACAGCAAGACCACCCAGAGAGAGCCTTGCCGGCCCATTCGCCTCCACATGCTATCTAAACCCAACTGAACTACTTTGAACGAGCTTTCCACTGTCATCCGTCCTTGCTGGCCGTCTTTTCCTTGAGTACAGCCTGAATTCCTAATACTGAACCGCGTTGTCTTACCTGCTCGTTAAAACCCATCTAGTTGGGAACAAAACGAGGGACCATTGGCGCGAATTGCGCAGTAAACGCCTCGGCCCGAGCCTTGGCTGTCGATGAACTTTCTTTCGAATCGATCGGCGTAATCACGCGTACCAATCCACCATCGGTACGGTTCATCCGCATTGCGTCGATCACCAAATACACCCTGGCCAGATATTCGTTGGCGATGCTGCGCCCGTGTTCCTGATACCAATAGATGACGAACTGCCGGCTGTCGCCATTGGAGATGATGTACTCACCCACCCGGTGCGGCCTGCCATTCGCATCTTCAAGATCGACGTATTGCGACGATTCAAAAAACCAGCCGGCGCCTGGCAGGCAGTGCTTCGGGGAGTGCATCGTGTCGTTTGTTCTCTGCGTTGGGTAATAGGCGATAAAGAGCCCGATCGCCTTGGAGCGCTCGCCCTGCGTGTACACGCGCGACAGAAAGTTCCCTGCGCCAAGCAGGTCCAGTGTCTCCTGTTCGATGGGCTCGTCGCTTCCTGTCCACCCGGCTAGTGCGCGGGGGACCTGTGACAGGGGCTCGCTCGCCGGAATGAGATCGGAATTACCACGGTTGCGCAACAATAGTGCGGTTGCAGCCAGCAGCACGACCACCGCCCAAAAACGAGGATCCTTCATGCCTGCCTCTTTCGTGCCGGTACCAGGTGCATCGCTTGCTGAACGATTAAGAGGCACCCGAGAGACACCAGGAACATCACCCAACCTGAAAACTCGTGAAAGAAACCAAGGGCCTTATCGGGATCCCAGTACTGGACGCACAATCCGGTGCCGAGAATACGCACGGCGTTGGCCGCAATAGCAATCGGGATGCTTGCCAGAGCGAGAAGGGTCCGCCGAAGGAAGGTTTTCTCCAGGAAATACCCATAGAAAATCGAAAGCGTGAAAAGGCTCAGCAATGAGCGGATGCCGCTACAGGCCTCCGCCACCTCCAGCTTCATGGCAGGAAGTTCGATGATGTTTCCCTCGCGTAGTACTGGAACGCCGAATAGAGGTAGCAATGCGCTGGCAAGCTTGGAGGCCAGAATCTGGAGGGGGAACGTTATCTCATTGAAAGCAATGGATGGAATCGGGATAGCAAGAAGTAAGACCAGCAAAGCGAAGCGCAGCTCTCTCAGGAGTTGCCAACCGCCAAAACAGAGAACCAGTCCCGCCAGCAGGATTACCAGCGATACTCGCGAGAGGAATAGTTCAGCTCCGTAAACTCCGGCGATCAAAACCATGAGTCCGAGGGCAACAATGGCAATCCCGGTCCAAGTGGGAGCAAGTCTAGTCTCGAGAAGGGTCTTTCTCTTCGCCCAAACCAGGTACGCCGCAAAGATAGGCACCAGAAAGCCGTGAGAAAAATCAGGTATGTGCCACCAGTCGGTCACTAGTTTCGCCAGCACCCGGTAGTAAACCGCCGCAATGAGCACGCCGATTACAAGCGAGCCCCACGCAACGCGAACAGTTTGCGGTGACCATGTGTGCCTGGGAACCGGGGCCGTTTGAATGTCCTGGGCCATAATCTCCGTTCAGTGACTTAAGGCGTTTCAATCCGCCGCATCCACCTTAGCAATCGGAATGCCGAATATCGCAACGTACGATCCAGCCAGATTCCCAATGAATTGCTCGTTACTAGGAATGAACCTTCCCGGGTTAGTGGAAAACCATTTCCACTTTCATGGGAAATCAGTGCTACTGTTTTTCCACAGTAGGTGGTAAGGATTTTCCTTTTCTCGTTGAATCTCCCTTCCTGACATTCGTCAATTAGCGAATATACCGCATGGAATGTTCTTTCAGGCTGTGTTCTCAGGTTTGGAACCAGCATTGCTACAGCGGAACTGTAGACCTAGGACACTTCATGGCCGGCGGCGTAACCATTCAAGTCTCGAAGCGACAGGGGAAAGCACATTTCCCCACGAGGCCGTTTGCGCCAATTGAGGCCCAGGTTCAGCGCGCGATTGCACACATTGCCGAAAGTGACTGCCCCCTCCTTATCATTGGTGAACGTGGAGTCGGAAAGCGCTCGATTGCTGCCCAAATCCATGCTCAGTCGCACCGGTCTCGCAACGGTTTTACGGAGATTCAGTGTGCCGATGCCGATGCTGAGTCGATCGCATCCGCTCTTTCCTCCAAAGGGACCGTCTATCTGGCGGAAATCGGGAATCTCAGCCTGGCACTGCAGGAACTGATCGTTAACACCTATTTTCACTCCCAGCAGGCGCAAAGTAGCCGCCTCCTTTGTGGTACGAGCCGCGAACTTTTGGAGGAAGTCAAATCCTGGCGAATGAGAGAAGATTTCTACTATCTGGTTTCGTCCGTTACGCTCCGGATTTCACCTCTACGCTGCAGGAAGGCTGAAATTCTCTCAATTGCCGACGAGCTTTTGACGCAGTACGCCAAGCAATTCGATCGTCCGAAGCCGGTACTACGAGAGGAGATCATTGGGTTCCTGATGGAGCACACCTGGCCCGACAACCTTTCTGAACTTCAAACTGCGATCAAGACGTTTGTTGCCATCGGCGATCAGTCGGTGTCTCTCGCCGCACTTAAGGCGGCAGCCCCAACGATTAAGTCGAACGGGCATCACAGGCCTCGATCTCTGAAGGCAGCGACAAGGGCTGCATCTATCCAGGTCGAACGCCAGTTGATTTCCGAGATGCTGGTTGCAACCGGGGGCAATCGCAAGCGCGCCGCGGACGAACTGGGAATTAGTTATAAGGCTTTGCTTTATAAGATCAAACAGGTTGGAGCGGAAAGCCAACTTACGTCCCGCAGGAACGGAGTCGAGCTATGATTTCTGGAAAACTAATCATATTCGCATTTTTTGTACCAGGCCTCGTCTGCGTTGCCCAGGATACACAGCCTGCCAGCAAGCCTGCCGAAGTGACTCCGCAAGTGCAAGTCGAGCAGCCTGTGGTTCCATTGGCACCAACTGCGCCAAAATTGGCTGCAGGGACCGCGGCCGATACCTACGTTATTGGCGCATCGGATGTGTTAACCGTTACGGTTTGGAAGGAGCCGACCCTTTCGGGCAGCATCCTCGTCCGACCTGACGGCATGATCTCGCTGCCACTTCTTGGCGACGTGCTGGCCGCTGGCCTGACCCCGCTGCAGTTGGCAAATCAAATTGCCGCAGATCTGAAGAAATTCATCCAGGACCCCAATGTCTCGGTCGTCATTAGCGCGATCCACAGCAAAGTGATCTACCTCCTGGGCGAAGTGGGGAAGAAAGGGCCGATCGAGATGACCCCTGGCATGACTTTGCTCGAAGCGATTGCCTCAGCTGGTGGCCTGACCGACTACGCCAACATGAAGAAGATCTATATTCTGCGCGATCAGGACGGAAAGCATCAGAAGATTCCGGTGCATTACAAAGAGGCATTGAAGGGCAACAGCGATCTCAACCTGGTTTTGCAATCAGGCGACACGATCGTTGTTCCATAAGGCGCCAAAATGAAGACGACTCTCAAAATCCTGGCGTTTCTCGTCACCGTGGGCGGCGCGGCACATGCGCAGGTAGCTCCTGCGGCCTCAATGGGGGCAGCCCGCCTGAACTATACGTTTCGTTACTCCGAACTCGCCTATTTCGGCGGCAGCTATGGCGACAGACAAACGATCACTCCCTCCGCGTCTGTGGACTTTTCCAACGGCGAAGAACGTCACCCATTCAACCTCGAATATGCAGGCGGGTACACCTGGAGCATTTCCGGTATACCTTACGGAACCGGATTTTTTCAGAGCCTGGCGCTATCCCAGGGAATTGTCTGGCGCAGGTGGAACATCACGGTGAGGGATAACGTCAGCTACCTACCGCAGTCCCCGGTGATAGGGTTCTCGGGGATCCCCGGCACTGGGGAACCGGTTGGCCAGCCTAACCCGTCCCCGCCGTCCAGTCAGTCGATTCTAGGTGTGAACACACATGCACTCAATAACACTGCGAATGGAGAATTCGAACGAGGGCTCAATGCCTCAACGTCCATCAGCGCTGGCGGCGGTTCCGATATTCTGCGTTACCCTGACGGCAACGGCCTGGAGACAGATGCATTGATGGCCAACGCGGCTCTTACATGGCGCGAGAATGCGCGCAATTCCTTCACGGGCACGTATAGTTTCTCTCAGTTCAGCTACACTGGGAGCAGTCTCACATTCACGACCAACTCCGCACTTGTTGGCTTCGAGCGCCACTGGAATCGCCGCCTCAGTACCAGCGCCGCCGCGGGGCCGGAGTGGATCGGCAGCACGGATTCTTCGATCGTGCCCAGCTCGACAATGGTTTCGGCCAACGCGGCGATCACGGATACGCTTCGGTTCGGAACGGCCAGCTTAACCTATAGCCGGGGAACCAATGGCGGCGCAGGGTATTTGCCCGGGGCTGAGTCCGATGTCGCAACCGCAAACTTCTCGCGGGAATTTGTCAGGACCCTCACCATCGGATTCACCGGCGCGTATATGCGGACCGCTGGGCTCAATAAAAATGGTGTCACCAATTCGAAGGATGCGGGAGCTCAGGTTACCTGGCGGCTTGGCCGATATGCCACAGCATTTGCGGGCTACACTGCGATCCAGCAATCGTCAAGCTCCGTCCTCTCTTCCACTGCCATCAGTGGGCTGGAAAACATGATCAACTTCGGGGTCGGTTACTCGCCGCGCGGAACACGCCTCATTAAGCGTTAAATCTTCAAGGAGACCTATGCTCGGGCATCGTGAATTAACCATGGAAGACTACGCTGGGATCCTGAAGCGGCGATTCTGGCTGATACTGGTCTTCGCTATCGCCTTCCTTGGCGTTGGAGTGATCATCAGCTACATCATTCCTCCCCAGTACGTATCCCAGACACTTGTGCTCATCGAACAGCAAAAGGTTCCGACGGACTACGTGACTCCCGTCGTCACTGAAGATCTCGGCGCGCGCCTGGCATCGATGAAGGAACAGATACTGAGCCGTTCGCGTATCCAGCCGATTATCGAGCGATTCAATTTGTTCGCCGGCGGCAAGAACACCATGGACGACCGCATCGAAATGACGCAGAAAGCAATTGGGATCAAGCCCATCGCTTCGGGTCAGGCCTCGCATGGAATGCCTGGCTTCTACATCACGTTTAAAGCGCAGGACGCACATACAGCACAGCAGGTATGCGGCGAGATCACTTCGCTCTTCCTAAGCGCGAATTTGAGCGCTCGCGAGGCGTCCGCCGAAGGGACGACCGATTTCCTCAAGCAGCAACTGGCCGACTCAAAGAGGAACCTTGACGAGCAGGACGCCAAGTTCGCGGCCTTTCAGCAAAAGTATTTCGGCAAACTTCCTGAGCAGCAACCGTCAAACGCGAATACCCTTCAAGCACTCACAACGCAGCTTGATGCCGCCACGCAGTCGCTGAATCGTCTGCAACAGGATCAGACCTTTATTGAGGCTATGATTGCACAGCAGACACATGAACTGCAGAGCGCCGAGCCAGCGGCAGCTGCCGTTGAAACTGTGGATGAGCGCCGGAAGGAACTCAAGGACCTTAAGTCGCAAAAACAGGCGCTGGATGCGCAATACACACAGGACCACCCAGATGTGGTCGCAATGGCGCGCAGGATTTCAGATCTTGAGGCAGAAATAGCCCATTCCTCAGCGGAACCCGCAAGGGCCTCGGGGGGGGCAGTTGTCAACCGTCCGGACCCGCCGCAGCTTCAGCAACTCAAGGCTCAGCTTCGCGCTCTGCAACAGACAATCGGGGGCGCAAAGCAGGAACAGAGCAGATTAGCTCAGGAGATTCGCACCTACGAGGCAAGGATTGAATCAAGCCCTGTGGTCGAGGAAGAATACAAGCAGATAACACGCGACCATGAGTCCGCATTGGAGTTCTACAACTCGCTGCTCAAAAAGATGAACGAATCGTCCATGGCAACCGCCCTCGAACACCGCCAGCAAGGCGAGCAGTTCACCATTATGGACTCTCCGAATCTGCCCGACTCCCCGACTTTTCCGAACCGCCTCGCTTTCGCGGGAGGCGGGCTCGCAGGAGGCTTGTTTCTTGGCGTCGCTCTTGCGGCGTTCTTCGAGTATCGCGATACTTCCTTGCGTGATGATAGAGACATATGGGCCTTCACCAAGCTGCCGACACTGGCCATCATTTCTCATGTTGACGAGCTGAGCAAGCTCGCTAAAGAGAGCAAACGACAGAAGCTGGTTTCACGAGCTGATAAGCCCATAGAAAGCGTGGGTAGTTAGCTATGTATAAATCCTTCTTCGGCCTTCGCGTTCTTCCCTTCGGAACAAGCCCGGATCCGCGTTTTCTCTACATGATGCCGCAGATCCGCGAGGCGCTTGCATGCCTGCAATACGGTATCGCTTCGCGCAAGGGCTTCGTCGTAATGACCGGAGAAGTGGGCACCGGGAAGACGACCCTTCTCAAGACTGTCCTCAGCACATTCTCCAAGGATAGGGTCTCATCGGCTTTTGTTTTCAACCCGCGTCTCGATGTGCTCGACTTTCTTGAATTTGTGCTCACCGACTTCGGCATTCCGCCTAAGACGCGGACCAAGTCAGGCATGCTCCTGCAACTCAATAGCTGGCTGATCGAACGCTTCCGCAATCGTGGATTGTGTGTCATTGTGGTCGACGAAGCACAGAATCTTTCTCGGGAGCTTCTGGAGGAGATTCGCCTATTAACCAATTTGGAAACATCATCGGAGAAACTGCTGCAAATTGTGCTCTCCGGCCAGCCTGAACTCGAGGCGAAGCTTCGTGACCCAAGTGTGCGTCAGCTTCGCCAGCGCATTTCAATATGGTGCAGGACGCAGCCGCTGACTTCCGACCAGACGCAGGCTTACATTGCCGAAAGGTTGCGGATTGCCGGCGCCAGCCAACCCGTGATATCTCCCGAGGCGGCAAAGCTTGTCCATTACTATTCGAAGGGAATTCCTCGCGTCATCAACCTTATCTGCGAGCATGCAATGATCAGCGCCTACGTGGAGCAGGTGAAGCCCGTGCCGGCACGGATCGTTGAGTCAGTGTGCATAGAGCTCGATCTGGAGCAGCAGCCTTTCGTTATTTCACCCGTTGCTTTGTCGGGGCTACCTGAGACGATAGAGCAGGCTCCTCTTTCCGGCATTTTCAACCCCATTGGAGAGTTCGCCGACCCCCTTAAGGACATTGACCTATGAGCCGATTGTACGAAGCACTTCAAAGAGCAGATCTGGAGCGCAAGGCATCTCCAACACCGGAAGCAGAGCAGGTTTTTGGTCCGGAGGTCATCCCGGAGGTGGAGGAACCGCCCACGACCGAGCCGGAACTGGACATTGAGCAGATTGCGCAGCGCGCCTGGAAGCCGTCTATTGTTGCGTTTCCCACGCTTGCGGACCGCGGCGAAGGTGTGGAACAGTTTCGCAGCCTTCGTTCGCGAATCTTCCAGGCTCGTTACGAGGCGCCTCTGAAGACGATCCTTATTTCAAGCGGCATGCCGGCCGAAGGGAAGAGCTTTATCGCAGCGAATCTGGCCATGAGCCTGGCGCGGAACAGTGTCAATAACATCCTGCTCATCGATGGCGACCTTCGTCGGCCAACGATTCACAGCCTGCTCGGCGCTCCTAACGCGCCCGGTCTGTCGGAGTATTTGGCAGGAACTGCAGAGTTGCCGGAAGTCATGCAGCGTGACCGTACTGCCAGGCAGATTGGAACCGGCGGCGTGGGTGGCGTCACCAACCTCACTTTTATCCCCGCCGGTATCTGCGGCGACAACTCTTCTGAACTCGTAGCCAATCATCGCATGGAAAAGTTGATCGCGACTGTCGCGCCGCATTTCGATTGGATTCTCATCGACTCCCCGCCGGTGCTTGCGGTTACGGACGCAGTGGAACTGTCTCACGCTGCCGATGCGGTATTGCTCATCGCTCGAGGAACACGCACCCCGTATGATGTTGCGCAACGTGCTCAAGCCGCGTTCAGCAATGCGCGCATTCTCGGCTTTGTGCTGAATGACGTAAAGGAGATTCCGCGCCGCGGATATAACTACTACGACTACTATCGTGGGCCAGAAGCCAACATCCAGGCCAAGTAGGTAAAGGACAAACAGGGATGATCAGGCTTTTCAATGTTTACTATCCGACTCGGACCCTGATGCTGCTTCTATGCGAAGCGCTCCTGGTGGGAGGCTCATTTCTGCTTGCCACTACGTATCTTATTGGGCCGGATTCGTACATCGCTCTGATCTATGAGAACGGCATCTTTAAAATACTAGGCATCACTGTTCTCACCTTGCTTCTGTCGTATTACTTTGACCTCTATGAGCCGCAGCGGATCTCAGGACGCTGGGAGATATACTTTAGGCTGCTTCTGGTTCTTAGCGTTCTGTCTTTTGTTCTCGCGGGGCTGGTGTATCTAATTCCCGATACGTACATTGGGCCGCATGTGTTTACCGCAGGCATCTCCATCCTCGCCGTTATCCTTGTCCTATGGCGACGAGTCTATGAATGGATCATGGGCTTTTCGGCGTTCCAGGAACGAGTCTACGTTCTCGGTGGCGGCGTGCGAGCGCGTCATGTTGTCGAAATTTTGCGAACAAGGCGCGATGCCGGAATGGAAGTGGTCGAAGGGGAAGCCACCGGAGAATTCGATAGTGACCTCGAACGTTTTGCGGCGGATCTTCGAGCATTCCGAGCGCCGAAGGCAGGCATCGACCGCGTCATCGTCGCCATGGAGAACCGTCGTGGATCAATGCCGGTTCGCGAACTCCTTGACCTCCGGCTGAAAGGCGTTGTGATCGAAGATGCCAGCACGCTTATGGAGCGGCTTTTGGGTAAGCTGCCGCTTGAGGGGCTCAATCCCAGCACCCTCATTTTTACGCAAGGCTTCAATGTGAGAGCTTCGCAACAGATTGTCAGGCGCCTGATCTCAATGACGGTCGCATTCATTGGGCTCGCCGTTTGCTTGCCGTTCATCCCATTTATCATCCTCGCCGTGCGCCTCTCTTCGCCCGGACCGATCTTCTTCCGCCAGACTCGAGTCGGACTGCGTGGGCGTCACTTTTCCGTCATCAAATTCCGTACCATGCGGCAGGATGCCGAAGCACATGGCGCGGTATGGGCTACCAAGGACGACCCTCGTGTCACTTCGCTCGGCAGATTTATGCGGAAGACGCGACTCGACGAAATTCCACAGCTCTGGAACGTCCTCCGCGGAGAAATGGGATTTGTCGGCCCGCGCCCGGAGCGCCCCGAGTTTGTGCAGTGGCTCGCGAGTGAAATCCCTTTCTATGAACTTCGCCACATGATTCGCCCAGGGATCACAGGTTGGGCACAGGTGCGCTATCAATATGGCGCAAGCCTGGAGGAAACAAAGCAGAAGCTTGAATACGATCTCTACTACGTGAAGCACCTGTCGGTAGGTCTTGACCTGCTCATCATGTTTGAGACGATCAAGACGATCATACTCAGAAGGGGCGCCCAGTGAAGATCGTCGTTAAGGCGCCACAGTCATGGACCAGCGTATGCGCCTACAATACTCGGGGCAGCGCTTTCCGTA
>Ga0302320_10008610_pt1 | contig 22131 bp, 12 predicted proteins | sample Bog_T0_3_FD_202130 | JGI IMG/M metagenome (GOLD analysis project Ga0302320, IMG submission 202130) | Peat permafrost microbial communities from Stordalen Mire near Abisko, Sweden - Bog_T0_3 | ecosystem: Environmental > Terrestrial > Soil > Wetlands > Peat | place: Sweden: Abisko, Stordalen Mire...
GGCTCGGACTGAAAAAGCCCTCGACCAAGCAATCACAGAAGCACTTCAGGAAATATCCGCAGAAAACGCACAAGCCTGGTTCCGGCTGACCCTTAACTGGGTACAGCTATGATGAAACTGCTCTAGGTTACACAGATCCTTCTTGACCATTCCTTAGGATGCGGCCTCCCACGGGCGGGCGACTACGGTTTCCACGTGGCGCGCAGCCTCGTCGCGTGCGGCAGCTTCGCAGAGGATCATCATGGCGAGTGCGCGGCCCTGGTTGACGGAGATGCGCAGAGAGCCGTCGCGAGACTCGGGGCGGAGGGTTTCGTATTGCAGCCAGCGCGAAGAAGCGATTTCGCCGATGAGGACGACGGGATCGCGCCAGCGGGCGGCGTTGGGGATCGCGATCTCGCCCTGGCCCATGGGGAGCAGGATGATACGCAGGGACTCAGTGAGAGGCACGGCGTCGGCGGCGATGGCGATGAGATGGAGGTTGCTGGCGACGAGCACTGCGGAGCCGAGGCGGACGTCGCCGCAGGATTCGACGATCTGGACGCCACGGCCCGGCAGCGAGACAATGATACCGCTCATGCGCGGGGCAAGCGTGAGGTGGATGGGATCGGCAGAATCGATGGGTAGAGAGAATTCGGCCGCAGGGCCGGATTCGGCGTGGTGGACGAGGACGTCGATACGGCGGCCATCCTGCGAAGGAACGCGGAAGCGATGGACGGGCGCGTCTGCCGGGAAAACGGATTCAGAAGCGAGTTGAAAGCGTGCAGTCAGTGCGCGATAGAAAGCATGGGCGTAAGGCTGGCAGCGGGCATCGCCGTGGAGTTCGATGGGATCGGCGCTGAGAATAACTTTGCCGCGGCCGCGGGTGAATTCGGTGATAATTGGCGAGCCATCGGCTGAATCGAGCAGAGAAGTAGCGCCGGCAAGGCGGATGTCGATGCCGGGTGCGGCGGGATAGGCGGGCCATGCAGGATCTTTGGGCGCGGTCTGGAGCGTCGAGTGGCCATAGTCGAGTGGCGCGTATCGCTCGCGGACGAACTCGACGCCGCAGAGATCGCGCAGGCGCGCCGTGCGCGTACGCTGGCGCAGCGGATCGAAGCTGAGATCGCCGGAGATGTAGAGCCGGCCACCGCCGTCGACAAAGTGCGCGAGCCGCTCGACGATGGCATCGGAGGGACAGTAGGGAAGCGGATAGAAGATGGTCTTGACGCCTGCCGGGAGGGCATCGATGTATTCGTCGCCGAGCGTGTCGAAGCGGATGCGCTGATCGATGAGCAGGCGGATGGCGTTGGAGACGCCGTCGAGCACGAGACGGCCCTGGCCGCCCTTGCGATTTTCGCCGGGAATGAGGAGAAGGATGTCGCTCGGCTCGCAGGCGGGACGCAACTGGCGGAAAAGGAAGCCAGAGTTGCGATAAAACGCGCGGACGTCGCGGCCGATGAGTTCGTTGGGATAGTTGATGCCCCACTCGAAGGGGAGATCGGAGGGGTACTTCCAGCACCAGTTCTGGATTTTGGATGCGCCGAGAGCGAAGCCGTAGTGGGCGATGGAGAGGAAGTAGGCTTGCTCGAACTCTTCGGTGCGCGCGGCGATGTATTCGTTGGGCGTGGCGAGCCAGGCGGGATGGGTCTTGACGCCGAATTCGCCAATGTTGAGACCCTTCCCGCGGGCGCGCTGGTCAAGGAGCTTACAGGTCTGCGGAAAGCGGTAGAAATCCTCGCGGGGCGTTTTGAAGTAACCGAAGTTGGCGAGCTCCAGATTGCCAATGGCGGCGATCAGATCGATGCCCGCCGTGGGCGCCTGGTAGAACTCGGCGGTGATGGGGTGGTGCTTGTCGACCTTGCGGATGGAGGCGTGCAGCGCGTTGAGCCAGCGGCGCACGACTTGCGTGCGGAACTCGAAATCGTCGAGGGTACGAACGTCGTTCCACTTGTCCGCGCCGCTGCGGATGGTGAGCTTGCCAATGGGCGCTTCAGGTGGAGTCACGGTCCACGCCTTACGCAGTGCCTCATCGGAGCCGTATTTGGTGCGGAGATATTCGTTATAGAGCTTCTGGATGCCCGGCAGGTTGGGATCGTGCAGCTCGAGGTCGCCGTTCAGGTAATACATCAGGCCGGCGGCATCCTTGTAGCGGCTGGCGAAGTTGTAGACGTAGGCGGCCTGGTCGGCGAGGTCGCTGTCTTCGACGGCGGTGTTCGAGAATATGAGCATGCCGGGGAAGAAGGCGCCGCCGGCTTGCTGCACGTTGAGCAGCATGGCGTCGATCCAGCGCCACCAGGTTTCTGTGGGGCGCTGCTGCGGTCCGCGCAGGCCCATCAGGTTTTCGTAGACGTCGATGCAGGTATCACGGCAGCCCTGCGCGTCGCCGAACCATGTGAGCGGGTTCTCGTCCTGATTGATGAAGGTGTGCAGGTAATCGTCGGCGCTCTGGAGGAAGAGCGACTTGCCATCGATCTGAAAGTAGTTGTCCTTGAATTCGAAGGCGAGGCCGCGAGCGAGGGTCTCGGGCTTCCAAACCACGAAGCCGGTTTCGATGCGGTCGATCTCGCGGCCATCCAGCAGAAGAAGAGCGCGGATGCGGTAACGGCTGGCGGCGAAGGTGTGCGGTGTCCACGAAAAATCGATGGGAAAAGTTTCACCGGCCGCGAGATTGACCGGGGTGGAATGGATGGATTTAAAAGCGGCATCGCTCTCGCCGTCGGGCGTGACGAAACATTGCACTTCAAGCGAAGCGGACTGGCGTCCGAAGTTGCTGGCGAGGAGGCGGGCGCGGACGGGCTCGCCATCGCGATAGCAGGCGTATCCGGTAGCCAGCGCGTGGAGGAAGCACTTGCGCGCCTGGGCGCGGGCCACAGAACGGAGGACGGACTCGCCGAAGGCGTTGCCGGCGGCGAACAGGTCCGCGGTGTCGACGCCGAAGAAGGCCCAGCTTCCACAGGCGTAGGGACCTGCGCGGTGATATGCGAGAGCGCCGGAGGCGCCGCGCTTGCGGCCGAGCGCGTCGCGGGCTTCGAGCAACGGAATCCAGCGCGAGTGGTTCATACCGACGACGCAGGTAGCCGCGTAACCGCCGAACTCGCCTTCGACGGTCGCGGTGGCGTCGATGATGGATTGGCTGGCTGCGGGCTGGATTGCGGCAACGCGCTTCAGCCTGAAGTCGGCATCGAACATGCCAATCTGCCGTGGGTCGATGGCGAGCTCGTCCTGCGGAAAGCCGAGAGCGGTGTTGATGCGAACTTGCGGCGAGCGGCTTTCGAGGCGGAGGCCTGTGCAGCGGACGGCGCCGGTGGCGTCGCGAAGGCCGAAAACGATGCGCAGCTTGCGGGCCGTTGGGATGAGCGTGATGAGCTGCGAGACTTCGCGCCAGGGTGCGGAGCCTTCAGCGTGCACCAGCTCGATGGTAGCGGCGTAGGCCTCGTAGTCGTTCTCATCAAGCTGCATGAGCGTGAGCTGGGCGCAGCCGTTGGGAGCGGGCGTGACGGCGGAGGCGCTGAACCAACCGCGGAATTGGAACTGCTTGCCGTAGCCCTCGGCGGGAAGATCGATGGACCACTCGGCGGATTGAGCGCGCTGGCTGTCGGGGATGGAGACTTCGGCGGCCGTTTCAGAGTGGCCGCCAGGGAGGGTAACCGAAGCTGTGCGCGCGTTGGCAGAGGGCGTGGCCTTCCATACAGCATCGGCAAAACCGGGCAGAAGATTGGGACCCTCCTCGTGGGCGAGGGCTTCGTCGTAGAAGATCCAGCGGCCATCCTGCCTGATAACGGGCGACTGGAAGGCATAGCCACCGGTCGAGAGCAGATCGCCGCCCGCGGCGAGGAAGGCGAGAACAGCATCGCGCGCAGCGAGAGGGAAGGTTTCACCGTACGGCAGGACGAGCAGGTCGAAGCGCGCGCGATTCAGATGTTGCGGGTCGGCGATTTGATCTGCCGAAAGCAGTTCGACATCGTAGAACTCGGAGAGAATGCGGGCGAGTTGAGCGGGATCGGAGGCCGCTCCGCGGACGGGGAGGTCGTCGCGGAGGATGGCGGCGGCGGAACGAACGCGGGTGCTCGCGGCGAGCGTGTCCTGGTGATCCCAGGCGAGGGCTTGCCAGGAGTCCACGGTGTCTTCAAGCTCGGCGGGCTCACTGCCTTCGACGAACGTGAGTCCGGAGAACCACGCCTTGCCAGACGCGCGGAAGACGCCCACGATGACCTCGAACCAGGTGCTCGAAGAGAGACACGTGAAGGACTGCGAGAAGCGCCGCCAATCAGAGGAACCGGTCAAGTTGCCGTACCGGCGCTCGGGCAACTGCTTGCCATCGACGGTGTAGTCGGTTGGCCGACCCTGGAACTCGAATTGCGAAGCCGCGAAGTATGCACCGGAGCCGGGCTCGCCAGCAACGACCAATTCGGTTTTGACCCAGCCAGCTAAGGTGTAGATCTTGCCTGCCTCGGGGGCGAGAACCAGGAAGCGGGCGTAGTCGCCAGAGACAGTTTCGACCTGAAGAACGGGGTACTCGTGATGGCGGATGGAGTCGACGATGCGTGCGCCAGTGGTGAACTGCCATTCCCAGCCGCCGTGCTCGAAGCCGCCGTCAGAAAGCAGGGAGACGCGCTTGCCCGCACGAGCCGCCGCAGCGTGGACGGCGGGGCGCAGGCCGCCAGCCCATGCGAATCTCGAGCCCCAGGCCAGGCCCAAGGCGCCCGCGCCCTGCATAAAGGCGCGGCGAGAGGTGAGGGCAGATAAAATGCGGGGAACGGACGGCTCCGACATCTGGTGACTCCTTCGAGTTACAGGGCCGGAGCGGGGGATTTATTCCGCCGTCCGGGCGGGGATGCGCAGCACGGCGCGGTAGCGGTCGCCGCGATAGAACGAACGCGCCAGTTCGATGGGTTCGCCTTCGGCGCTCCATAGGGTGCGGGAGATGACCAGGAGGCAGTAGCGAAGGGGCAGGTCGAGCAACTGCGATTCTACGCGGCCGGCCGCATGAGCCTCTATAATCTCGTCGGCCATGGCGAAGCGAATGCCGTAGTTCTGGCGTAGCGTGGTGTACAGCGAATTGTGAACGAAGTCGATCTTCTCAATGCCCGGGAAGCGAACGAGCGACAGGGTGCTCTCCTCGATGGCCACCGGCAGTTCGTCGGCAAAGCGAAGGCGGCGGAGACGGAAGACCGGGGCGCCAGGCTTGATGGCAAGACTGGCGGCCGCTTCCTCGGATACGGCCGCTATTTCGGCGCTGAGCACGCGGGAGCCGGGCTTTATGCCGAGGGCCTGCATTTCTGCCGTGAAGCCGCAAAGATGGGCGATATCTTTTTCCACCTTGGGCTGGGTGACGAAGGTGCCAAGACCCTTGTGCCGAGCGGCGAGACCCTGCGTCTTGAGCCCCTGCAGCGCCTGGCGGGCGGTCATGCGGCTGATGCCGTAGACGCGGCCGAGCTCTTCTTCGCTGGGCAGCGTGTCCCCGGGCTTCAGATGGCCAGCATGGATCATGTTGCGCAACTGCATCTGCACTTGCGCGTACATGGGCACGTAGCTCGACTTGTCGAGTGGCTCAAACGACAGGGGCGACTTACGACGGATTTCACGCAGCGCCGCGGCGGTAACGCGAGATTTCGGGCTGGTCTTTGGCATAATAGCTTCTCTTTCCGTCGCCGCGCATACCCGCGCAGCTCAGTGGCCCGCCCTGCTTAGAATCACGATTGCTGCCAGCAGGACGCCAATACCAAAATACATCCGACTTTTCGCGCGGTGGGGAGCCTGACGCCACTCGCCCAGGCCGATGCCGATCAAATTGGCCAGCAGCAGACCGGTGGCCAGGCTCAGGGGCCATCCAATGGCCGTGCCGAGAGAGCCCAGCCGCGGGGCCGCCGCACCGTAGACAAAGATGCTGCCGCCCCAGAGTATAGCCATCAGGGCGGAAAGCAGATAGAGGCGCGCAGAACCAGGCTCGAGAAACCTTGCGAAGTTGCGGTTCTTGACGAAGAGGAAGGCGCAAAAAAGCAGGTTGGCGACCGAACCGGCGCCCAACATTACCCACCAGATGAGATTGACGCTGTCGAAGTCGCTGAGACCCGCGGCGCGTCCATAGTCGGCGATGGGCGCTGCCAGCGTGAAGCCGATGTTGAAGACGGCCGACAGCACGCCGGAACCGCAGGCAAGCAGCAGAGCGATGCCCAGCGGGCGCGCTTTACCGACCAGATCGCCGCGCTCACCCCCAATGCCGGCGGCTTTCTCGCGCAGGCGTCCGGCGCTGCCACAGAAGACAATGCCGACGACCTGCACGGCGACGCCGCAGAGGATCATCAGGCCAGATGGCGCGAAGATGCGGTTGTGCGCCAGCAGCAGCAAGGGCATCAACGAGCCCAGGGCGGAACTGATGGCGAGTACCAGCGTGTTGGCCAGCGAGATACCGATAGCGCTGACGCTCTGGCCGAACATGAGTGCGCCGAAGCCCCATGCGCATCCGGCCGCAGCGGCGATGGCCAGGGCGCGATGCGGGGCGGTGGCAAGGATGGCCCAGCTTTGCGGAGCGCTGCAGGCGAGGATGACGGTGGGCATCAGCAGGCAGGAGCCGAGGATGAAGAGGCTCCAGACGTGTTCCCAGTCCCAGCGGCCGAGGAAGCGCATGGGCAGGGTAAAGCTGCCGTTCATCAGACCGGACACAACGGCCAGCAGAACGCCCACGGCAAGCATGCTCATCAGCTACTCCTTCAAGCAGTTACGTCAGTTCAGGAAATGGGGCAGGGTGGCCGAGAGAGTGCACGGTCACGGCTCTCTGCTGGTCTATCCCAGCGGCGAAATGTCGTCGCCGGGGGCCCCGGATCGCGTCGAATTGACTGTTATATCTCACGTTACGGCGTTTCCTGAACTGCAGTTGGCGGCGCCGCCGGTGCAATGTTGAGCAGGAAACTAAGGATAAACTTGGGACAGCGCGTGCAAAGTACCGGATATCACTAGTAGACTATACAACATTGTCTAGTGAAATATTCGCCACGCGCACTGATTTTTCGCGCGGCGCAAAGGCCAGGTGACAAGAGCAGTGAAGACGGTCAAAGAGCAATTGAAAGGTGGGCTGGTGGGATCGTGCCAGGCCGCTCCGGGCGATCCGCTTGAGGACACTGACGCGATCCGGCGCATCGCACGCGCGGTGACAGCGGCGGGGGTAAGCGGGCTCAGGATCAACAGTCCGGAGGATATTGCAGCGATCCGGCAGGACACGCAATTGCCAATCATCGGAATCCAGAAGCGCTACGAGAATGGGATGCTGCGGATTACGCCGGACTTTGCGTCTGCAGCAGCGCTGGCCAAGGCGGGCGCAAGCATTATCGCTCTCGATTGCACGGACCGGAAATGGGGCTTTGGCGAGCCGTGGCGGGAGCTGATCGCAGGGATTCACGGCGAGTTGAAGCTGCCGGTCATGGCCGATGTGGCAACTCTGCAAGAAGCACTAACGGCGACTGAGGCGGGGGCCGACTTTGTGGGCACCACATTGAACGGTTACACCGAGGAGACGAAGGGCCACGACCGCTTTGACTGGGACCTGCTCGAGGAACTGGCGCGGCGGGTGAAGACGCCGATCATTGCCGAAGGGCACATCGCCACACCGATCGAAGCGCGGCGGGCGATTGCGTGCGGCGCGTGGTGCGTGGTGGTGGGTTCGGCCATTACGCGTCCAGGCTCGATTGCGGCGGGATTTGTGAAGGCGGTGCGGCCGGTGGACGGCGCGGCGGTCGGCGTGGACATCGGCGGGACTGCGATCAAGGCTAGCGTGGTTGCCGACGACGGCACGGTGAGCCTGACCGTGCAGGTCGCGACCGAAGCCAGCCGCGGACGCCAGGCGATTGCCGCAGGATTGACGGCGGCAGTCGGAGAGGTGCTGGAAAGGGCTCGTGAAGAGGGGAAGAACATCTCGGGTATCGGTATCGCCAGCGCGGGCGCCATCAACGCGCGCGATGGATCGGTGTTCGCGGCGACGGACAACCTGCCGGGATGGGCGGGCTTCGGGCTGCGCGCCTTCGTGGAGGAGAGATTCGGACTGCCCGTACGGGCGGCGAACGACGCGCAAGCGGCGGCGCTGGCCGAGCTCTACTTTGGCGGTGGGCGCACGCTCGATAGTTTCGCCGCCATAACGGTGGGCACGGGCGTGGGCGGCGGATTCATCTGTGGCGGGCGCCTGATCCATGGTGGGCACGGGTTTGCGGGAACCTTCGGCCACCAAACGATCGCCATAGGCGGACGGCCCTGCAACTGCGGGCGGCAGGGCTGCCTGGAAGCGTATGTGTCGACGGCTACGCTGATCGAGGAGTACCGGGTGCGGGCGGATATTGGGGCTGCGCATGGGCTGACCGGTGCGACGCTCGCCAGAAAGGTGAGCGAGCTGGCGCTGGCCGGCGACGCGGCCGCCGAAGGCGCATATGGAGCGCTTGCCGGCTACCTGGCCGAGGGCATTGCGAACGTATTCAACGTCCTTGACCCGCAGGCGGTGTTCCTTTCCGGAGGACTGGTGGAAGGGCACCGCCGATTTGTGGAAGAAGTCGCCGAGCGTGTGCAGACCCTGCTGCATTTCGGCGAAAAACGCACGCCGAGAGTCGAGCTTTCGACGCTGGGCTACCTTGCGGGTGTACAGGGTGCGGCAGCGCTGCTCAGGGGAGACTAGGCCACGGTTTTATCGTGCGGCGAAGGCGAGCCGACAAACGTGGTGTCGCCTTCGCCGCGGAAAAAGCGTCAATCAATGCTGCTGTAGAGGACCAGAGCCGCACTGATTCGCGTGAGCGGGGCGTCGTTCGCATCGTCGATGTTGCGGTGCAGCGATGCGGCGTCCAGCTTGCGGGCCGGGGTCTGTCTGGCGGCGAGAGCGACGACGGCATCGACGAATTCACCTACAGTGATCGGGGCCGCGGGGCAGAAGAGCGCAGGCGATTCCTTGCAGGCGGGTAGCGAACCGGATGCATGCCAGGCTTCGACCGAAGGCGAGATCGGGGAGTAGAGCGGAACATCCGCGTAGGTGGCCTTCTGGTAGAGCGCCTTGCCGTACATGGCGTTGGCGTCGTCAGGAGGACCGTTGAGGGCGAAGGCGCGATCGAGCAGCGTCGCGGCCTCGCCACGGTTGAGGGGTTCAGCAGGCTGGAAGCCCTTTTCGCCAATCGAAATCCACTTGTGCGCGACGGTGAACTGGGCAGCCTGCCAGGGGCGTACGCCCAAATATAGATCGGGCATCGGTGAGCGGGCCAGGATGCTGCCTGCCTTGAGCAGCGCGACCTGGACCTGGTCAGCCGAAACTGCGCGCGGCTGGATGCCCTGCTCGACGGCGAGAGCGGCCAGCGTTCCGGCGGCTTCACCGGTGAGCATGGTGATCGGCTGCAGGCGCGTGGCGCCGTTGGCAAGCCGCGATTCGGAGATGTTCTTCTCGGCGCCGAGCAGGCCATCCACCTTTTCGGGGATCAGCGAGCGCAGCGGCACCTCAAATGGTCCGGAACGGAAGCCCGGAGCACGATCCGAGAGATGCTCGAGGTCGAACTCGATATCGGTCGGCGCGTCGCAGGCGTGCAGATCGTCGGCGTAGTCGCCCACGGCCATGGAGTCGCTAAAGCCGACGACGGAGATGCCGCCCTGCCGCTCCCGGCGGACGTCGCCGGCGGTAAGTGTGTACTCGCCGATCAGGCGCTGGCTCTCGCGGATGTAGGGCATGGCAGGGAAGTTGTGCTCGATGGCCTTGAACTCCTCGGGAATGTTGGGGCAGGAGTTCTGCTCGCGATTCCACTGCGTGTCGTAGCCCTCGTCGTTGGCCACCGACCAGTCGGGATGATTCAGCGCGTGCTGGAGATAGTAGAGATTGGCGAGTGTCTTCAGCTTGGCCTCGCACAGGATCTTCATGCGCTCTGCGCGGTCGAAGATTTCGGTGTGGGTGGGGTAATCGTTGAACCAGTTGAGGACGGTGCGGGTGATCTGGTTGTGTTGCGAGGAGACGTAGGGCTCGAGGTTGGTCGAGTCGGGCAGGCCGCGATAGGCATTGTGGTTGCCGAAATCGACAGGCAAAATCAGCGTGGTGGCGCTGCCGTCAATCTGCCACTGCGCGCGCAGCCGTGGCAGGTACTTCTGGTACTCGGGCGGCTCGTGTTTCATCTGCAGCTCAGGCGGCACGCCGTTGGGATACTTCCTGATGACCATCGCGTAGGTGATGTCCTGCGTACACGACTTTCCGTGGTCGTCGCCGACGGAGCGGCCACTGCGGAAGCGGGCCGGCGTGAGCGGAAGGATGTCGCCATACTCGGTGGCGTCGATCAGGACCTTGCTCGAAAGCGTAAGACCTTTAGCGGTAACGGCGCCGGTAACCGTGTCGCCGCTCGTGAGGACGCGGACGATGTGGTCCTCCAGGATGAGGTCGATGCGGCCTTTGCCGTAAGCGCCGGCATTGACCTCATCGATCATCTGCTGAAGGATTTTGCGGATGGCCGAAGGTTCGAAGCAGTGCGTATTCTCGCCCCAGTAGCAGGTGGCGACGGATTTGCCACGGGCGGAGTAGTAGGCCTGCATTCGGTCGAGGAACTCGCGATACATGCCTGAGGGCGGCGTCAGGTCGTTGCCCTCGTCCATGGTGCTCACGGCGGCGGCCGCGGCCTGCCCACCGATCCAGTCGGTTTCTTCGATCAGGGCGACGTGGGCTCCCCTGCGGGCGGCCGTAAGAGCGGCAGAGATGCCGCCGGTGCCGGCTCCGGCGATGACGATGTCGTAGCTGCGCGCAGCGGGAGCGGCCGCGGCCACGGCGGAGAAGATCGTGCAGAAGGTAGCGAGGGCGAGCGGAAAACAGCGATTGCGCATGTGAAAGAACTCCTTTGCGTGAGGGCGCACCAAAAAAGCGGGCGAGCGGCTTGCGCCGCCCGCCCCAGTGTAAAACTGAACCGCAACGGCGCTAGAAGTGAAGTTTAGCGCTCAACTGGATGTTGCGGGGCAGGTTGGCCTGTGAAGTGATGCGGCCGAAGCTCGAGCTGCCATAGGTCGTATTCGGCAGGCCGAAGTCGACCTTGTTGAGAACGTTGAAGGCTTCGCAGCGGAATTCAAGCAGAAGGTCTTCATGAATCGGGAAATTCTTGATGACCGAAGCATTGTCGTCGAAGGATATGGGTCCACGCAGGGCAGCGGCCGAGCGGGGCACGGTGCCCAGTTCGAACGACTGCGGGAGCCGGAAGCCCGAGGTGTTGAAGTAGGCCTGCGTCTGGCCGACGCCGCCCAGACGATTGTGAACTCCACCAGAAGTAAGCGTGGCCGATCCTGTATAGACCGGGCGGCTTCCAGCAAAGGCCGGAGTCCCCGAGACGCCAAGGCCTAGCGGGAATCCGCTGTAGACGTCGATGATCGAAGTGACCGTCCAGCCTCCGATGACCTCGTTCGCCCATGTAGGCAGGCTGTTGGCGTACGGCTTGCCCTTGCCGAAGGGTAGCGGGTAAGTGGCCGTGCCGGCAATGCGATGCCGAATGTCGGTGGCCAGGGTGGAGTGTTCGTATTGATGCAGGAAGTAGTAGTTCTGGTAGCTGGGGTTGCCGGTCGAGTTCAGGAAACCATTGGTGAGGTCGGAGACGTTGCCGATATCCTTCGAGAAGATGTACGTCACCGATCCTGTCAAGCCGCCGGGCCGGTTCACCAGCCACGTGGCCTGCAGGGCGTTATAGGTGACCGAGCCCTTGTCGAAGTAGGAGATGCCGACCGACCCGTTTTGAATGCTGCTGATGGTGCCGCTGGTGTATTGCGGGAAGGCACTGAGCAACTGCGCGCGCTGCACCGTGGCGTTGGCCAGAGCTGAACCGGCGGCCACACCGCTGGCGCCATAGAACGGATTGCTGACCTGAGCCTGGAGATAGGCCACCTGAGATGAGCTGCCAGGCGGACCCCAGTAAGCCGGCTGCAGATCGTTCGGCCGGAGGTTCATCGGCAGATCGACCCCATGGCCGCCAACGTAGTTGATGGTCGCTGACATGCCGCGACCCAGACTGCGCTCAATTCCGAGGTTCCATTGTTGCTGGTAGCTGAGCGGATTCTTGTACTGGAAGCCGGAGATGCTGGAGCCGACGCTGACTCCCGCGCCCGCCGAGGCTCCGGCGGGCAGTGCGACGCCGCTGGGCAGCGGATTGTCGCTGGTGACCGCAGGCGTAAAGCCGGTGGCGGTGGTGGGAATGTTGGTCGACTGGGTGAAGCCGATATCGGGATCGCCGTAACCGCGCTCGGAGATGGGCAGATAGAGAATGCCATAGCCGCCGCGGAGTACGATCTTGGGCATGAACTGATAAGAGAGGCCAAGCCGCGGAGCGAGGCCATGATAAATAGTCTCAGAGGTGCGCGTGGGATTGGAGCCCGCGCCGAGGAACTGCGCTCCGCCGAGAATGCTGAAGTTCACCGCGGAGGAGATGGGGTTGGTCACAGTGGGATCGAAGTCGGCCCAGTTGTTATGGCGTTCCTTGAAGCCTGATTCGACGTCCCACCGGGCTCCCATGTTGAGAGTGAGTTTGTTGGTGATGCGCCAGTCGTCCTGGGCATAGAGGTCTGTGACCCACTGGTTGAAGGCCACGGTTTTCTGGCGGACGAGGCTGCCCGAGCTGGGATAGCCGAGCAGGAAGGCCGCCCAACCGTCGAACATGCTCTGGCCGCCGGGCAACGAGGAGTTCGGAGTCGGACCGCCAGTAAATGTACTGTCGTAGCCCAAGGAGCCGGTTGGGGCGCTAAGGCCCTCCTGATTTTCGAGGATCAGGCGTCCGTTATAGCCCAGAGCAATGCTGTGCTTGCCTTTCTGGCTGAGCGCACTGGCGTTGAGCGAGTGAGTGTAATGCGCCCACTTGTTAAAGCTGGTGGAGAACATAGGCGTAACTTCGCTGGTGATGCTGATGACTGGCAAACCAGTAATCTGTTGCTCGCCAGTGAGCGTCGACGAGAAGCCATACTTCGAGGCATCGTACTGGTACATGCTGTTGCCGACCTGGTAGTTCGTCTGGCGGGCAAAGCCGTAGCTGAACTGCAGCAGCGTCGAGGGTGACAAAGTCCACACATCACCAACGGCGAACAGATATGCCTTCAGGTGTTGCTGCCATCCGGCCGATCCGCTTGCGGTGTTGAACAGGTCGTAGTTGGTGTAGTCGTTCTTGCTCCTGGTGCCGCGCACGAAGGCGCGTTGCTTGTCGCTGAAGTTGTGATCGATGCGGAAGTTGAACTGGTCGTCGTGGCTGGTCAGGTTCTCGACGTAGCTGTAGTTGTTAGTTGTGCCCGACAGGTTTGGCGCGGGATAGAGGGCCAGCATGCCCTTGGCGACGGAGTTCCAGGTAGATTGCGGGATGCAGTAGCCGGCCGCATACGGGGTGCCGTTGCAGGTGGCCGCGGCGATCGGATTTCTGGCGGTCGAGCCGGAGTTCGAGGAATTCGGGTCGTAGACAACCGCGGGCGCTTCAGTGAAGATGCCCTGCCGCATCAACGCGGTGGGAACCGTGGTGGTGCCGGTGGTCGGGGAGAAATTGCGAATGCCTTCATAGCCGAAGGTGAAGAAGGTCTTGTCCTTGCCGTTGTAAACGCGCGGCAAGTAAACCGGGCCGCCCACGAAGACGCCGAACTGGTTGGCGCGATGCGGCGCACGGAAGTCGGTTTTCCCGGGATACGGATAAACGCCATTGTGCTTGGTGAAGAAGTTGGCGGCATCGAGCTGGTCGTTGCGGAGGAAATCGTAACCCTCCCCATGGAGATGGTTGGTGCCGGACTTGGTGGCGATGTTCAGGACTGCGCCGGAGGTGCGCCCGTACTCTGCCGGAGCGTTGGAGGTGACGACCTTGAACTGGCTGACGACCTCGGTGGAGGGCGTGACGGCCGGCTGGCCCTGGCAGCAAACGACAATCGAGACGCCGTCGAGAAGAACTTCATTGCTGCCGCCGACGCCGCCGTTGGACTCGAAGTTATTTGTGGCCGCAGCTACAACAGCTCCACGGGTAACTGTAACGCCGACGCCGAAGTTGCCGCCCGGATTGATGCCCGGCGAGAGGATAGCCAGACCATAGGGGTTACGGCCATTCAGCGGCAGATCGTTTACCTGCTGGGACTGGACGGTGTAGTCGAGGTTGGAAGTCTGTGTATCGAGGGTGGTGGCATCTTCGGCCTCGATGGTCACGGTTTCAGTCTTGCTTCCGACGGGCAGGGTGACATCGAGACGGGCAGTTTGACCAACGGTGAGCGTCAGCGTGCTGACCGTCTTCCGGAAGCCATCCTTCTCGACCGCGATCATGTATTGGCCGGGAAGCATTTGCGGGAAGATATAAAGGCCTTCAGTGTTGGTCTGGCCATGAAGCACCAGGTTAGTTGCGGTCTGGGTCAGCGTGACGTCTGCTCCCGGAACCACGGAGCTCGCGGGATCGGTAACGGTGCCGGTGATGGTGCCGTTCTGCACCTGGGCATGGAGTGCCGAAGGAACCGAGAGCGCAAGAGCGACGAGGAAAAGAAGCGCTCCGGTCAAAGAACGGAGCGCAGAGATCGTTCGCGGATGAGACGGAGCCGCGCACACGGGCGCTTTTGCGTTGTGCATTCCGGTGGGTAACACACCATTGGGATAGAGCATCATTGGATTCAGCCTCCTGAATACGCAGAGTGATTGTCAGGAACCACCGGGAACCGGAAGGACTCGAAACGCAGGAACTGAGACACAAACCCGGCAGCTCGCATGACCTGTATAGTTGAGTATATTTACACTACCTCCGGTCATTTGTCTAGTATAGGTGCGTCTTGATACGCTAATTGCCTTTGTATTCTATAAGTTAATGAGGTTTTCGCGCGGTTTCGGGGCATGGCGGCAGGTATTTCAGCGATTCTTCATACCGCGATGTCCAGGAGAAACGTGCCGTATATCCGGGATCCATGCAATACAACTGAAAGTGGAACGGACGGCTGGCCCGCACTGAGCCTACATCCGGTGCGGTTCGGCCACAGGCCGATGCTGGCGCAAGCAGTTCCACTGGAATGGGAGACTTCCAAATGAAAGAGTGCACGACCGGCGGTCTGAACCGTCGTGGTTTTCTGGCTGCCTTGAGCATGGGCGCAGCCGCGCTGGCGATCGATCCGGCCAGCGCGCGTGCTGCAACCACGCTTGGCTCGATCAAGCCGATTCGCGGGAGCTGGTTCGAATTTCAACATCACGCGACGGTCGAGGGCGTCGACTGGAATCCCGCGTTGGTGCGGTTCACCGCGGAGCAGTGGGACGCAAAAGTGAAGGAGATTGCCGAAGCCGGCATGGAGTACGTGGTGCTGATGGCGACCGCCGCCTATTACCGGTCGTTTTACGAAACGCAGATATATCCAAAGTGGCAACTGGAGTGCGCGGATCCTCTGGAGGCGGTATTGTCGGCAGCTGACAAGTACAAGGTGAAGTTTTTCGTGGGCGCTGGATTCTACGGCAACTGGGAAAGCGAAAAGGTGATCACTGACCCGGTGGCCGCGAAGAAGAGGCTGCAATCTCTCGGCGAACTTGTAAAGCTCTACGGCCATCATCCCAGTTTCTACGGATGGTACTGGCCGGACGAAGCCTGTATCAATCCGTATTACTCCGAGGACTTCATCACCTATGTGAATGCGCTGTCGCATGAGGCGCGGCGGCTCAAGCCGCAAGCCCTCATCATGATTGCGCCCTACGGCACCCGCATCGTCACGCCCGACGACAACTATGTTCGCCAGCTCGATACGCTCGACGTGGACATTGTTGCGTACCAGGACGAGGTCGGCGTCCGAAAGTCGAAGGTCACCGAAACGGCGAAATTCTACGAGGGGCTGCGCAAAGCCCACGACCGGTCGAAAAAAGCGCGCATCTGGGCCGACGTGGAGATTTTCGAGTTCGAAGGCGAAGTATATGGCAGTGCGCTAATACCGGCGTCGTTTGACCGGGTCCTGCGGCAGTTGGAAGCCGTCTCGCCGTGGGTCGATGAGATTCTGGTCTACCAATATCTCGGAATGATGAACAAACCGGGTTCGGCGGCCTTTGCCGGCAATCCGCAGTCGGCAAAGCTGTACTCCGATTACATGGCCTGGCTGAAGAGCCGCGGTTAGAGTCCAGACGGCCGGGGAAGCAGGCTGGCTGAGGCCGCCGCATAGATCGTGCTCATCAGTTCACTTCGAAGTGGTCCTGCTCGGCCAGCTTGGGGAACGGTACGTGCGGCTCGGCCTGATACCAGAAAGCGACTGACGCGATGTCGTCCATGAGCGGCAGATAGCGTCCGCCGCTCTGCCAACCCAGCGCCTGGATGGGCACGCGCAGATCATGGCTGAAGCGGATGCCTTTGACGCCATCGAGACCGGTACTTCCAATTGTCGCCCGTCAGACGGAGCTTCTCTTTGGAGCCGGATCGAGCTGAGGCCGAGTTCGGGTGACTGCGAAAAATCGAAAGGTCCTGGTTGGGCCAACAACCGCCCTATTGAGAGACCGCGTTGTAGATAGCAGCACCCATCCCTGCATGAGGAACGCTTGCGTGCACCAGGGGACACGATGCGCCCTATTGAGAGTGCGGATGGAAGCGCGGCGCAGGACAGCCACAGCCAAAAGTCTGATTCAGAGTGATACACTTTCCCTTCGCCCGGATGATCTCCCCTACGGCCGGCTGCGGACGCAGTCAAAGGTATGCGCTTCGCTTCGATGAACGCGCAAAGAACGCACGCCCTTGACTGCGTCCGCAGCCGGCCAAATAATCCAACTATCCGGGCGAAGGGAAAAAAGAAACACTTCGCTTGGATCACTACACCAGGAACGGCGCTTACACAAAATCTCGCACACTGCCTTTTGACTCGCGCCCTCTCGCAACTCGATCATCTCCGGAACACACCGGAATGAGGTGCCATGACTTCCAATTCACTCCGCCCCACTCCCAGCGCCCGCTCCTTCAACGCCGCATCCCTCACCCTTGAAGCCACGGCCTTCCTCGCGCTGCTTCTCGGCCTGGCCTACCTCCTCGTCACCAACTCCGCCGGCCCGCACTGGTCGCAGGGCTACAACCCTGCCGGTTTCTGGCAACTCTCCACGTTCATCGCCGCTCTTCCCATCGTGGTGCTCCTCGGCGCCATGGCCATCCTCCGCGTCAAAGCGCACATCGCCGCCATTGCCGGTCTCGTCACCGCGCTGCTCGCCGCCATCGTCCTCTTTCACATGCCCGCGCGTCTCGCCTTCACCGCCGCCGCGTACGGCGCGGGCTACGGCTTCTTCCCCATCTGCTGGATCATCCTTCCCGTCATCTTCCTTTACGACCTCACCGTCCAGACCGGCCGCTTCGTCACCCTCCAGCAGAGCCTCACCGGCATCACCGCCGACAGCCGCCTGCAACTTCTCCTCATCGCCTTCGCTCTCGGCTCGTTCTTTGAAGGCGCCGCCGGTTTCGGCACGCCCGTCGCCATCTGCGCAGCCATCCTCATCAGCCTCGGTTTCCATCCGTTGCAGGCGGCGGCTCTCACTCTCATGGCAGACACGGCTCCCGTCGCATTCGGAGCCATGGGCATTCCCATCCTCGCTCTCCACGGCGTCACCGGCCTCGATCTCTTCGCGCTCACCCGCACCACCGCCATCCTTCTCACGCCTTTCGATCTCCTCCTTCCCTTCTGGCTCATCTGGGCCTACGCCGGCTTCGCCGCCATGATCGAAGTCTGGCCAGCCATTCTCGCCGCTGCTGTCACCTTTGCCGTCGCCCAACTCTTCATGGCCTTCTGGAGCGGACCGTGGCTAGTGGCCATCGTCGCCGCCGCGGCCACCATCGTCGTCCTCGTCGTTTTTCTCCGCTTCTGGCAGCCCCGGCGCACGCTCAACGTCAACCGCGAAGACATCACCGGACAGGTGCGACAGGCCCACGGCCACACCGCCGCCACCATTTTCAAAGCATGGCTTCCCTGGTTGGTCGTAAGCGTCGTCGTCTTTGCCTGGGGCCTGCCCCACGTCTCCGCGTGGATGGACGCGAAGACCACCTTCAAGATCCCCGTCACCAGCCTGCACAACGTGGTCCTCCGCGTCCCGCCGGTGGTCGCCGCACCCACCCCCGAGCCCGCGGTCTTCAATCTCAACTGGCTCTCCACAACCGGCACCGGAATCCTTCTTGCCGCTCTCCTCGCCGGCCTGCTCATGGGTCTTGGCCCCATGCAACTTGTCCGCGCCTTGGCCCGCACCCTCTACAAGATTCGATACACCCTCGTCACCATCGCCTCCATGATGGCTCTTGGCTATATAACCCGCTACTGCGGCCTCGACGCCACGCTCGGCCTCGCCTTCGCCCGCACCGGCCCGCTTTATCCCTTCTTCGGCACGCTCATCGGCTGGCTCGGTACCGCTAGCACCGGCTCCGACACTTCCTCCAACGTCCTCTTCGGCAGCCTGCAAACCATGACCGCCCGCCAGATCGGCGTCGCTCCCGTCCTCATGGCCTCCGCCAACACCGCCGGCGGCGTGATGGGCAAAATGATCGCCGCGCCCAGTGTCGTCGTCGCCAGCACCGCCACCCAAACTTACGGCCAGGAGGGCTCCATCCTCCGCTTCGTCTTCCTGCACAGCCTAGCCCTCGCCGCTCTCGCCGGAGTCTGCGTCTCTTTTCTCGCCCACGTACCCCTTCTCGCCGGCCTCGTCGCACACTAACGCCCACATATCTCCCAGGCGCATTTCTGATTGCGGTGACGGCGGATAAGAAAGGTGTTGGAAAGGCCGTCTTTTCATGGCATAACTGCTTTGCCGAGGCGTCGTTGTAGCCGAGGAAGGGCGGCGCACACAGGGAGGTGTACGCCGTAAAGGGGATTGAGAAGTGACCTTTACAGCGATGATGAGAATCAATTGCTCCCGTCGACCCAAAGAAGAGACTACGACGCGGAAGGCAACCGGGCGGGCAAGTCGGGGTCCGGGGCCACTGACACGGTGTACTTCGGCGGAAACCCGGTGGCGCGATATGCGGGCGGGGAGTGGACAGACCTGGTCTACGGCGCGGGCGGGATTTTGGCCGAGGCGCCCCAGACTGGCTCCGTGTATCGCATGACCGACCATCTGGGTTCCGGAGTAGGCACGCTGTCCTCAACGGGCGCGGTGCTCGGCATTCAGGACTATGCGCCGTTTGGCCAGTTATTTAACGGCGCCAACACCAACGATCCGTACAAGTTTACCGGCAAAGAACGAGATACAGAATCCGGAAACGACTACTTCGGAGCTAGGTACTACTCCAGCAGCATGGGGAGATTCCTCAGCCCTGATCCGTCCGGTCTGTCTCGCCGTCGAGGGACGCAGATGGATTCTCGATCACGGGTTGCCGCGGATTGCGAAGTGTACGCCGAGTTAGTTGTCTCGCCGGACTAGGTTGAGCCTGAAACCTTGTCTGCGAAAAGCAATATGTTGATCAGCCGATCACAATCAGGAGCTGCGAGAAGGCACCGCACCGATTTCCCCGAGACGGTCAGCCAAATCCTCATCCATGAACAGGTGCTGAATTAGCCCTCTGCGCAGTCCTTCGTGAACCACCGAGGCTTTGTTGGCCCCAATCGCGAGTACGATGACACCAGGAGCGCCTTTCTGCGCGCGGGTCGCGCACGCCTCAAGGTGCTCGACTCTAGCCCCAGTCCATCGCGCCATGATGTTTTCGATCTCGGATTTCGACTGGCTATCGAGGTTGGGCCGCGGAATGACGATGCCACACAAATCGCCGATCACCAGGTCGTTCAGCCTCTCCCTGCGGATGCCTGCGGCGCGGATCAAGCGGTCGTCGTCGAAACCAAGGGGCCGCTCTTCTGTGGATATGCTGGTCAAGATCGCGTCGACACGATCAATCCACGGCACAGGCTTTTCCTCGCCATCAGATTCTCTTTCCTCGGCGCCATAGATTTCCCGGTAGGCTGTAATCCGGCGTATGAGCTTGCGGATCGTGCCGATCTCCGCCTTCGTCATGTCCGCAGGGATGAGTGCCGGAACAGGAGCCAGCGACAGAGTGCTCCCCGGTTCAGTCTTCGGATTCAGTGTCTCTGCGAGTTTGGAGGCCAAAACACTCGATGAGTGCTGCGAGATATTGCGCCCGAGCGGTTCTCCCAGAAGAGGAATGATGGTTTTGCCGGGATGAGGAGATTCGTGACCGTCCGCTTGCTTCCTCTGCATGGCATCTACTGCACTTGCCACCATCTCACCCCAAGCCACTCCGATCACAGATGCAGAGGCGAGAACCTTCACGAGATCATCCGCACAGTCGCTCGAAAACATCTGGATACGATGCCGCCACGTTGCTTCGGATCTGTTCCGGCTGCGACATGGATATACGTGAAATGTGGGCATGGGTTTGCCGGAAGCCAAAGCGCCGATCTGCGTGAGCAACTGCTGAAGAGGTCCCTTACGGAGTCTTGCTTTTGCGCGGGCCAAATCCTCGTCGCTGACCTTCTCACTCACGAATCTGGTCTCCAAGTACTGTTTCTCCTTGGCGCGACGGATTAAACGCGAAACAAGCGCCTGGCTGATGCCGAGGTCAATAGCAATTTCTTCCTGCGTTTTCCCTTGACCGCTAAGATACGCAGCTGCAACAACATAGACATCATCGGCTTTCTTTTCCATGGTTTCCCCGTCTTTATTCCATCGGCATCATAGCATGAATTTAATAGACATAATGAAAGAATAAAATATCACATAACAAATTCTCTCATATTCTATTATTGATATTGACAGTATTATCAGATCGGTGTCTCATCTCCAGATAAGCCCAACATGGGACTCCCAACCGAGTCTCATTTGCACGCTCATAGCTCACCTCGGAGGTGATTTCGACATGTCGACTTTTATTCCTCATTCGCTTTGCGAAGCACGCTTTGACCCGATCAACCAACGAACTGTCCTCATCGCTCCCAAGCGGGCAAAACGCCCAAAGACGCACAACGAGCATCAGTGCCCCGGGTGCATTCCGGCGTTGACCCCGCCCGCAGTATATGTCTGGCCCGAATCCGCCGACCCCCTGAGCGACAAATGGGACATCCGCGTAGTGCCCAACAAGTTCTCCTGTTTCTCGGATTCCGGGGGGAATCAGCGATGCGGTACCTCTTCCGGGTTCAAAGCCATCCAGGATCCCGCCGGACGCTGCGAAGTCGTCTTCGAGACCAGGCACCACATTTACCCCGTGTATGCAAGGACGGATACGGAAATCGAGCATTTTTTCGGGGCCCTGATTTCGCGGTACAAATCCGCCAGGTCGGACCCCCGTGCCAGGTTCTGGTTCGCTTTCAAGAATCTCGGCAGAGTCGCCGGCGGCACCATGGACCACGAGCATTGGCAGCTCTACACACTGCCTTTCATCCCAACGTCGATTCAGGAGCGGTACGCGCGTGCCGCTCAGTACTTCAACGAAGAGGGGCAGAATCTCTACCAGCGCGTCTTTGAGGATGAGGCGAATTCCGGCAGTCGGGTCGTTGCGATCACCGAGCATTTTCTGACTTTCGTCCCTTTTGCAGCTGGACTGCCCTACGAGATTTGCATAGCGCCGCGCAGGAGCTCGGCCGATTTCTCCACCATGACCGGCGAGGAATTGCGCGGGCTCGCAGCGTCGTTTCGCGACGCGATCTCGCGCCTCAGCTCGGTTCATCCCGAACTGGCATACAATGTCGCACTCCACACTGCGGCCTTTGAGCATGCCGCGGCGACCTGGTACACCTGGCATCTTTCAATTTTGCCGCGCCTTACCACGCTCGCTGGGGTCGAGCTCGGCATCAACATCATGATTAACCCAGTGTCTCCTGAGGAGGCCGCCGAAACACTTCGTAGCGTTCCGGTCCAATAAGGCCATTCCTTTGGATTGCAAAGCTACAGGGTCGAGAACTTGACAGCGCATGTGCAGGCACCGGTAAGGAAAGGAAACAGAAATGCCTGATCAAAAGCTCGATTTCGAGGCGTTGATGGAGGCGCTCCGATCGATCAGAGAAGCGACTTCCTCTGCTCGCGTCCTGAAGTGTGTTCCATCCCAATTTGGCGGGGTTACCATCATCCGCGCAATCGGGGGCCGTGCGCTGAAAGCAGCATTCAATGTATGTGCGCGGCTTCTCAAAAACAAGTTGCCGCTCTCCGTCTTTTCTCTTGCCGAGAGCTTTTTCTGCAGCGGGTAAATTTTCGCACCCCTGTTCTGTGAGGTGCCCAATGACTGCCGTGAATCGGAGCACCGCCGG
>Ga0302320_10008611_pt1 | contig 22131 bp, 22 predicted proteins | sample Bog_T0_3_FD_202130 | JGI IMG/M metagenome (GOLD analysis project Ga0302320, IMG submission 202130) | Peat permafrost microbial communities from Stordalen Mire near Abisko, Sweden - Bog_T0_3 | ecosystem: Environmental > Terrestrial > Soil > Wetlands > Peat | place: Sweden: Abisko, Stordalen Mire...
CGCCGAAGATGGTAATGCCCTCAGTCCCCGCGTTGGCCAGCCGGCTTCGCGGCGTCCACCGGAGGGTGAAATCCCACGTGCCTTCGAGCTTTGTGTCGTCTACCACGGGAGCATTCAGATAATCGCCGGCCGCGCTACTCAACTGGGCCGCAAACGCAGCCATGGTCAGGCCGTGACAGACAGCGGGGATCGGCTCCGTCTCGGCAGGCGGCGGCTGGCGCTGGCATCCGGCCTGCCCAGGCTCCGCTTCCTTCAGCTTCGGCTTGCCGTTCCCCACCGACAGCACGAAAGCCGCCATCGGCTTACGATCGACATGGACTGTCAGTTGAAAACGTTGCGTCAGAAGCGACTGCAGCATAAGCGCCAGCGCTGACTGCGATGTGCCGGATGGCGCCATGGCGATCACGTCGAAACGATCGGTATCGAGCCAGCTGGGGCCACCCATCACCTTATCCGGCTCCACGCCATAGGCAGTCGCGATCAACTCCGTCATGGTTGCCCTCTGCAGTTCAAACCGGCCACCGCGAAAGCTGATTCTCTTTGCGGGGTGGAGAGTCCTGGCGCTCGCATGAACGTCCGCAATCTCAAAGGTAGATTGTGCTTCAGGCTGTCCAAATACCGCACAGGAGAGAACAGCCGACAGGGTCAAACATGAAAACATCCGCATGGATTCTCGATTTCCTCTCGCCAAACTACCATAGACATTCTAATGGAAGTATGGCGTGACTTCATTAGAATGTCAAGGGATACAATCGCTCAACATGTGGCGCGGCCAACGTCAGGTTTGCCGACAAAGGAGCATTTATCCTCAACCTGACGATTCACTGTCCGGTGAAGAACTCTTCGCGTTTGTCCAGGCAGTCGCTGCGTTCCCCTGAACTCAGACTCTTCAAACGCGCCCGCCCGGCATTGAACACGGCGCGGGACGACAGGCCCAGCCGCACCAGATTGTCGCGGTCCTGCCGGGGAAGCATGAGGTAGTGCTTGCGGCAATCGAAACTCCGGCAGAGCAGGGGGCGACGATGGTAAATAGTGCAGCCCGACGCGCCGAGATACACGCAGTGGCCGTTCGGCTCGGTGGCAAGCAGGTATACCGGATTGCCCGTCGCCTGGTCGGTCAGGACGTTGTGCCGGTACGATTCCACTTTGTCGCCGTGTTCTGGATGAAGGAAAAGACCCTGATTGCTCCGGCAGCATTCTGTGCAGCTGTTGCAGGCTACTTCGGTTTGTCGGTCGGGGAGCAAACTTCATGATATTCTGCGACGCATGACCGCGACGAGGACATTGGCTATCGATATTGGCGGGACGAAGTTCACCGTGGCGGCATTCGACGGCACGGAAATGATTCGCCGCGACAGCCGCATGACGAATCGGGAGGGTGGCCGAGAATGGCTTCTGGAACAACTGGAACCGGCGCTGCGAGAGTGGCACGGCGAACTGGCCTTCAACCGCTGCGGGATCGGCTTCGGCGGCCCGGTAGAGTGGAACAGGCAGATTGTCGCCACTTCGACGCACGTCGGTGGATGGCGCGATTTCGACTTGCCGGGGTATGTGAGCGCGGCGCTGGGCGGAGTTCCGGTGACCATGGATAACGACGCGAACGCGGGCGCGTTCGGCGAATACCTGTATGGCGCGGGCGCAGATTGCTCTCCGCTGGTGTATGTGACCATGTCGACGGGCATTGGCGGCGGCATCGTGATCGAAGGCCGGATCCTGCGGGGCGCGGATTCGTGGGCTGGCGAGATTGGCCACCTCAACGTGCGGCCCGACGGCCCGGTATGCCTGTGCGGCTCGAACGGCTGCTTCGAGCGGATGTGTTGCGGGCTATGGCTGGAACGGGATCACGGCGTACCGGCGAAGGAACTGATGCTGCGCCCTGAGTTTGTGCGCGAATACGTGGTGGACGTGGCGCGGGCGTTGAAGGCGTGCATCATGCTGCTGAATCCGGCACGGATTCTCATTGGCGGCGGCATTGGCAAGGCCGGGGACGCGCTGTTTGTTCCGCTGCGCAGCGAACTGGCACGGCAGATGCCTGCCTGGTCTGGCGCGCGTCTGGATATCCGGCCTGCGATGCTGGGCGACAATAGCGTGCTATACGGTGCGCTGGGGCTTGCCGCCTCCGGGAAAGTTTTTCTTCCATGAACAACCACGCAGTATCACTGAGCGGCACCCTCGCTCCCACGATCGGAACAGAACGGCTTCTGCTCCGCCCTCACCAGCCCGACGATCTCGCCGATTGCGCCGCGATGTGGTCGGACCCCGCGGTGTTCCGTTACACGACAGGCAGCACGTCATCTAAGCGGAGAACGTGGCTGAGAGTCCTGGCCTATCGCGGACACTGGGCCATGCTCGGCTATGGTTACTGGGCGGTGGAGGAAAAGGTCTCAGGCCGCTATATCGGCGAGCTCGGTTTTGCGGACTTTAAGCGAGATATTCAGCCGCACATCGAAGGCATGCCGGAACTCGGCTGGGCGCTGGCACCGCGCGCGCACGGCAAAGGTTATGCCATCGAAGCCCTTCGGGCCGCGGTATCCTGGGGCGATAGCCACTTCGGACAGCTTCGTACAGCCTGCATTATTCACCGCGATAATGCCCCGTCGTTTCGTGTCGCCGGGAAGCTGGACTATAAGATCCTCGCGCATGCCGCGGGAGACGGCGGGCCGCACACCATACTCATTCGTACGCCGTCGGCGCTCACTGGATGTGCCCTTTGAACATCTCCATCAGTTCCGGGATTCCGCCCGGCGAGTGAAACGCTTCCGTGAAACCCAGTGTCATCTTCGTTGTTGCCGAAGCGCGCGCCCGCATATTCGTCTCGAGGCGGGCGATGGCAGATCGGGTATCCCTGGAGGCGTCGCGCATCAGGCATTCCGCCAACCGCGGCGCGTCGAGCATCGCCATGTTGACGCCCTCGCCGGCGTAGGGTGGCATGACATGAGCTGCGTCGCTGATCATAGTCAGATCCGGTAAGGCTTCCCATGTCTGATCGAGCGGAAAGAAATATTGCGGTCTCACTTTAAATCCGGGCTCGAAGTTCAGAAACAAACCGTGCCAAAGCGGACTCCATCCAGCAAACTCCCGTTTGAACCATGCCAGCATGTCCACCCGGTCTGAGAGATCGATGCCCGATGTTTCCGCCCATTGAAGCTCCGCCCTGTGTCCTGTATAGAAAGCCAGACTACCATCGCCCATCGCCCCAATAAACGCTTTCTCCGCCGCTCAGGACGCAGAATTACCCTGTCCGGTGAGCTTATGAATTTCCGGAGTTGCGGTCCGGGCATTGCGGACGTTCCCTTCCACAACGGATATTCCGGAATAAGTCGGCGTTGTTTGAGAGATGTACGGCCGCACCCTGGAATTCGCATCGTCCGCGGCGACCACGATATCGGCCGTCGCGGTCTCGCTGTTTGCGAACGGCAGGCGTATTCCCGCGGTCGTCCGCTCCGCGAGGCGAACTGCCTGCCCCACACTACCGTTCCTGGCTCCAACAATTCGACCAGAAGGTCGCGTAACGGGCCGCGATCGATTTCCGGGCGTTCCGGTCCAGCAAACCGGCTCCCTATATCGTCCGGAAATACGACGCCATGTTGATTCATCAGCGTCATCCGGTCCGCGCCGGCGCGATACCTGCGGCGGAAAGGCGCGAGGAGGCCGGCGCTCTCCAGCGCTTTCAGGCCCGAATCTTGGTGCAGGTCCAGGGTCGCGCCCTGATCGCGCGAAGCCCGGCTGTCGTCGCGTTCATATATCGCCATTTCGGTCCGTTTCATCTGAGGCAGTGTGGCGAGAGTCAGGCCACCGGGACCAGCCCCGACGATGGCTATCCTATTGTTCTGTATTGAGCGCATGGAGGCAATCGCATCGTGATGCTTCGCTTTCCAGCGTAGCCCACTGGCGCGACTTCGCGAGCGATTTGCCGCCTCAGAGACCTACCGGATTCTCCGGCTCGCCGCTTCGTCCCGATCCGGCAGCTTCCATATTGGCCAGTCGCAGGAGTTCCATTGCACCGGTCAGGCTATCTGCACGAACTGAATCCATCACTTGTCCGCGTCGCGACAAGTGACCGTAAGCGCGAATCAGATACTGCCAAACGCGGTATGCTTCTTGTGTCAATGCAGGGCTCGATTTTCTTATCGGCCATGCGTGACGATTTTTCCAGCCGGTAATTATCCTTCGCGTTTGATAAATGCCAACAGATCGGAATTGATCGTCTCCGCCTGCGTAGTGGGCATGCCGTGCGGGAAATCCTTGTAGGTTTTCAGGGTTCCGTCCTTCAGTAAATTCGCGGATAGCGGCCCGGAAGCGGCATACGGCACAATCTGGTCGTCTTCGCTGTGCATCACCAGCACCGGAACGGTGATGTTCCGGAGGTCTGCCGTGAAATCGGTCTGGGAGAATGCCACAATGCCGTCGTAATGCGCCTTCGCACCCCCCATCATGCCCTGACGCCACCAGTTCTGGATGACGGCCTCCGAGGCTTTCGCGCCCGGCCGGTTGTAGCCATAGAAAGGGCCGGACGCGAGGTCGCGATAAAATTGCGAACGGCTGGCAGCGAGCTGCGCCTGCAGGCCGTCAAACACCCCCTTTGGAAGGCCGAGCGGATTGGCCTCCGTCTTCACCATGAGCGGCGGCACCGCACTGATCAGCGCTGCCATGGCCACACGGCTTTCGCCATGCCGGCCCAAATAGTGCGCCACCTCGCCGCCGCCGGTGGAATGGCCGACATGGATAGCGCTTTTCAGGTCGAGATGCGCCGTAAGCGCGGCCAGGTCGTCGGCGTAATGGTCCATATCGTGGCCATCGGCGGTTTGAGTAGAGCGGCCATGGCCACGGCGATCGTGGGCTATCACGCGATAACCATGATGCAGGAAGAAGAGCAACTGCGCGTCCCAGTCGTCGGCCGATAGCGGCCAACCGTGGCTGAACACGATGGGCTGGCCCGAGCCCCAGTCCTTGTAGAAGATTTCTGTGCCGTCGTTCGTGGTGATTGTGGGCATTGGATTCCTTTCGATCAGAACTGATAACTACAAGAGCCTGCGCGCGTACTCCACTTCGATGCGCATGTCATCGTCGACAGCGCCCTCATGCTCGTATTCGATAGCGACCAGCCCGCGGTAGCCGATTCGCTTCAGTTCGCGCATCACTTCCGGTATTCGCGCGATTCCGGTGCCAAGCAGCACATTAACCTCGCCGCCCGATGCCTGGACATCTTTCAGATGCACCATCTTCAGGTACGGGCCCAGCTTGCGGACGGCGTCCACGGTGTCATAGCCGCATGAGGCGATGTGCCCGATATCGAGCGTCGCGCCCATGGCTGGCGACCGCCCCGCCAGTGCACGCAGTACATCGCCGGGACTCTCGTATGCAAATTTCTCCTTGAAATAATGATTGTGAATGCCGAAGGTCAGGCCCTCTTTCGCGAACCGTTCATCGATGCGCCGCAGCAGATCGCCGGTGGCATCGCCCGTGATGTTGCGCGCACCCAGCAAGCTCGCGCCGCGAACAGCGTCGTCCAGATCGCTATCGTCTTTGATGGTCGCGGTGTACCAGGAAGCGCACTCCATGCCCGCGTTGTCGAACATCGCCTTCGCGGATCGAAACAAATCGGGAGCCGGCTTGCTGAACAGCATGAATTCTCCGCGCGACATTTCGATCCGGTCGATCTTCAGCCTCTTCAGCTGAACGATCATATCGTTCATGGTGAGGCTGTGGTAGCTGTAGGTCCCGATGCCGAGACTGAGCTTTCCGGCTGCAGTCACCGGCAGGCAGGTCGCGGCCGCGGCGGAGACGAAGGCTCTTCGGGTGATCATTTTCGGTTTCCGGCGGCTGGCCTGGGCGTTACATCCGCATCCACCATCCCCATAGCCCATCTGATGGCGTCGGTGATCATGCTTTGCATCTCCGGCTTGTCCCAGTTCGATTCCACGTGGCCGAGAGTCGAATAGAAAACTCGCCCCTTGCCGTACATTTTCGCCCAGGTCACCGCAAAGTCTTTATCCTTTCGATGAACTTTCGGATTCGCCAGATCGAGTTTGCCCGCATCGAGCCGCATCAGTACGCGCGTATTGTCGCGCGAGAAATTCTTCATCTGATAGATCTCATCGCTCAGGGTAAAGGCTTTCGGCCACTGGCTCATGCCAGGAAATGCCGCGTCTTCCACCACTACCGGCGCGTCGAAAACGCCCCAGGGATGTTCGTCGTAATAGCCGCCGATCATCTCGCCGTATTCGGGCCAGTCGGTGAAGGTGATGGCGGCGCTATGGATGCCGATGAAGCCCTTGCCATCGTCATGGATAAAGGAGAGAAAATCCTTCTTTTGCCCGTCGTCCATCTCCAGTGTGCCGCCGGTGTAGAACAGCACGGCGTCGAAATCGCTCAGGTTTTTGGCGTTGTACTCCAGTTTCTTTTTGGTCAGGCATTCGGTATCGGTGCGGATCACGGTGTCCCATAGGCCGGTTTCACGGCCAAGACGCTCTATCGTACTCATGGCATGTGACACCGCCTCATGACGATAACCTTTTTCTTCTCCGATGATGAGCAATCTCTTCTTTGCCTGCGCCGCCGGTTGCGCGAGCAGCACCGAGTTCAGCGCCAACACGAGAAACCACCGCATCGCGCTCATCGCGAGGTATCCGGACGGGGCGCAGTGCGAATGAGGAAGTCCCTGAGCGATAAGGGATGTTTGGACATAGTCATAGAATACATTTTTTGCCCCGCGCTCGTTTTTTTTATCGGCGGGCGCCAGAAAGTCCCGCATTAGGTGAAAGATGACGACTGCGCCACCGCGCTCGCATGGTTTTGATCCCGACTCACGTGCATCGCGGTGCTCTGTCAGGGCGGCGCGGAGGCTACGAGAGCCGCGCACCTTCTGCAGGCTGGGAGGTCCTTCATCCGATCCAGTATTCCGGATATCTCCAGGCAACGGCCTCATCAATCTCCTTCTTGGTGAGCATCGGGACCTGGGGAACCGCTCCGTCGTCGATCGGTCGTTCAGGATCGAATTCGTCGACATCTGGCCGTGTGCCCATTGGGGAAATAGGCCCTTTCATATATCGACCGTCCCTGGTCACGGATGTCGCGCTGCTGCACAGAATATCGAACATTCCACTGTCCATTCCGCATTCCGTGTGTTTGCATCACTGCAACGGTTAAATTGGCATCGGACGTGCTGGCCATCAGACGTATGCCAACCGGGCATATTGTGTTCTCAAATTCATATGCTCTTTGCAAAGAACTGCGAAACCTGTTTCAACAGTAAGCTACGTCGTTCCGAGTTGAACAATCTGTTGGAATTTCTGATCTCCCCGCTGATTGTTCCATGCCGGTGTCTTCGTTGCGGCCTGCGAAAATACCGAATGAGACATCTCCTGGCCGCGCACCCGGCAGGAACGGCCGAACGACGCTAGCCACGACGACAGACAACATAAAAAGAGATGCTGACCAAAGTCCCGGCCTCCGTGCCGGGATTCTGGTCAGCCACATTAACAGACTATGAAGTTAAGTTATGACGCCGACGCCACGCCTGCGGACTGAGTATCAAACAGGCGGGTCGCCAAATATTCTCCGTACTCCGGCCAGGCCCATAACGGTCGGGGTCCGGTCCGGCCTGCACGGGAGCAGCATGGTAATCCGCCGCTCCGCTTCAGGGTTACATCAAAAACGCTTACATCAAAAACGCTTACATCAAAAACGTTTATGGGCGGAGAAGCTTCTTCCGTCCCGAAAAGCCGAGAGCGAGCAGGGCGCCGCCGAACATGGTCATCGTCGCGGGTTCGGGGGAAGAAGTGATCTGTCCCTGCACTGTGGTATCACCCTGAGGGGTTCCGGAATTGGGGCGGCGAGAACGGTAGTGGTTACCTGCTTATCGAAGATTGTCGAACCGAAGTTGCCCGTTATAACGTTGTGTGTATTCGGCCCGAGTGTGAGCGAACCCGCCGTGGCCGTCGACCAGGTAATCTGGATTGTGGCGCTATTGCTCGAAACCGAACCGCCCGATGAGGTACCAATAAACTCTCCCGTGGCGCCGTCGGTGATGTCGGTTACGACGATATCGAGGACAGACGAGTTGTAGTTGGCCACCGTACTGGGCGAGCACCCCGTGCAGGTAAGCGGGAAATCTCCAAGATCGGGGCCGGACGGCGTGCCCGTTGTGCTGGACGCGTTCGGTGTGAAGACAAGCGAACTCTGCGACGGATCGTTGGAACTGAGCATTGTCAGGGTGGGTGTACCCAGGAGGACGCCGTTTGAATAGACGAAATCCGTGCCCGCTCCGTTCGTGCTGTAGTTAATGGTTCCCGCGCTCGCGTTTGCCGCCAGGAGCAGGCCCGCCAATCCCGTTATCGATACCGCCTGAGTCAGACGTCCGACGATCATTGTTGTTTTATCTCCGGTTTATTTCTGTAATCCGTTGGCGTTTTCCGCCGAACAGTAACAGGCGGGCTAACGACGGCAGATGGTCACCGGGAAGATGTCTTCGGGGACGTGAACGGGCGTTGCGGGTTCCGGGCGATGGAGATTGTCCGATCTTCGGCTCGGGTTTCGCAGATCCGAACAGGGGCGTCCGTTACTACTGATTGCCGTTTGGGCTCTAATCGAAGCTGGCTGGCCTCCACGGCAAAACACGACACCTCGCACCGTACGATGCTGCCGATCATGACCAGGCGAAGAGGAATCCATCCATTCAGACGAGCCGGCCATTCCATGGTTAACTCGACCTTCGTCCCGACTGTAAGCGGATCATGGCACGCAGCCAGCACGCCGCTGCTGCTGATATTCATGACTCGACCCGCCCCGGAACGAGATCTCCGCTCAAGAGTACGGTATGTGAACGCGAGATCGGGGGAGAAGCGCGTTCTTGATCGCCGGTCCGCCGCAACCGGCCGTAGCGGCACAAACAGCGGTAAGACGGATCCCGTGCAACCGGTAGCTTCGACCGGTGCCTCTGTGTCAGTGTGCATCATGAGTTTTCTCTTTCTGCCGCGCGAGGGCTCGTTGGAACGGCCAACTGAAGCTTCAGTATTCCGGGGATTGCGGCCGGAGCGAAACCCGGCGCCAGCAACTCCCTTGTCTTGCGGAGCAGATCGGCCCGGCGAACCGGTTTCGCCAGAAAGGCGCGCCGCTCGTTCCGGTTCCAGCCGCTCGTCAGATCCATCAGCAGTTCCTCACTCGCCTGCGACGCCGATAGGTATAGAACGGCCACGTCGGGATTGCGCCGCGCACAGGCCCGTGCCAGTTCGAGGCCGCTCATTCCCGCCGTATTGCAGTCTGTAACAAGGAGATCGATGGGACGAACCGACCGGTGAAATATTGTCAATGCATCCCTGCCGTCTCTCGCGGCAAGAACCTCATGACCGTCATTTTCCAGCAATGTATACAAAGACTCGCGAACGGAATTTTCGCCATCCACCAGCAGGATTCGCGTCGGTTGATCGTACTGTTCGCGGAAGCCGTTCACGGAGTCCTGTAATTCCTGTTCAGGCGGCCCGATCGAAAGATTGTTCAGTCATGCGCAGTGGTTCGCCGGCTCTGCGGTCGGCTTCCTCCTGGCAGACTATGCACGACGAAGCCCACGGTATTGCCGCGAGCCGTCGCTTGCCTATATCGCATTCGCAGTCGAGGCACATGCCAAACGTGCCCGCCTGAATACGGCCGAGCGCGGATTGCAGATCGCGCAGCACCTTCGCATTGCGATCAAACGCGCCGATTGCCAGATCGCGCTCCTGCGCGCCCTGCGTCTGATCCATCGCATCGGCGGTTGACTCTATCGCAATTGTGCCTCGGATTCGGTTCTCGTCCCCTATTTCGGCGCGCTTGCTTTGCAGGGAGGTAAGGTATTCGCTCAGATCGGGTTGTGTCATGTTGGCGCTGGCCAGACCAGAGCAAGAGATGGGCCAAAGTAAAGCGATTTAAGCAGGAGGTGGCGCCGCTGCCGCGCGGCGCCGGTCATCTTCTCCGTTGGAGACTATCGTTTGCCGCTGGAAACTTTGCCGCGCCCGTCGCGTGATTCGTTCCCGGTAAAATGGGCGCTGTCGATTTTCTTCGCCGGATCGGCCTTCTCGCCACGCTCGGGAGCCGGCCCTTTGTAGCCGTTGTCGGGATGGAGACGGTTGTTCACATTGCCCTGGAAATCGCTGGCACCATGAAACCACGGACCGGCGCCGATGAAGCCGTCACCGTTAAACCATTCCGGGCCGTAGTAGCCTGTGGGCGCACATCCGTAAGGCGCGGCGTCGTAGTAACCGTAGGGACAATCGGGGGCCACGCCGATCGCGATATTGACCTGAGCTTCCGCTTTGGGAGTCGAGGCCGTGAAGCCGATTCCGGCAACCGCCGCTAACATCATAACCGTAAGTATTCGCATTCCAATCACCTCGCGAAGATCGGGGCACCTGTATCGCCAGGCTGGAAAGCATCGCAGATCATAGCAACGATAGTGGAAGATACAAACTGTCATTCGGCGATCTTTAACGAAATGCGGTCAGGTGACCAGATCTGGTCGAGCGGGGCACTTCGGTTGTCGGCGAATTTGCCTGCCCGCGGGAGAAGGATCAAATAGCCGTTTAATGACCATATGTGGTCATACTGGCCGTCACAATTGGCGCAAATTTTGTGAGCTGGACGTCCGCCCATGGTCACCAACTGTTATAATGGGCTTCGCCGCCCTTTCTCAGCTTCCTTCAATCTGGAAGAGCGCGAGACTCGTTCTCCACGCCGCTGTCGCCTGGATCGACGAGGCAAGGAGAAATACGTTTTGAGCTCCACCGCCTCTCAGCCGCAGACGACCCATTGGCTTTCCGATCACGGTCCGGAAGAACTCGAGCACCTGCTGCGTGCTGTTGTATTTCATCCCACCACGCCGATTCTGCTTGCCGATAACGACCGCTTGTCCCGCGAGGCCAGCGTCGGCATCAGCAAACTGCTGGGAGTCCCGCGCGACAAGATCATCGGCCGGAAGCTGGACGATTTTGCAGAGCAGGACTTCAAGCCCAACTTACCGGGAAAATGGCACGCGTTCCTGCAGGACGGCCAGCAGGAAGGAACTCTGGAACTGGCAGGTCCGGACGGCAAGCCAAAGAAGGTCGCGTACCTGGCGAAAAGCAATATATTGCCGGTGCGCCATCTGCTGGTACTGTCCGACAAGACGGTCGCGTCGCCCTCCGATGGCACACGCGATGCAAGCAGCGCGTCGGCGGCGTCCGGCGTTCCAGACTGGGTAAAGGATTTCGCCCTGTTTCTTCTGGATGCCGAAGGGCAGGTTGCAGCCTGGTATGGGGGCGCCGAACGCATTTACGGCTATAAGAGCGATGAAGTCATCGGCAAACATCTCTCCTTCGTCTTTCCGGACGCGGAGGCGCGCAGCCAGTTGGCGGCAAGACTGAAGAGGGCGGTTACGGAGGGCCATTCCGGCTGTGAAGGCTGGGAGAGCAGAAAGGACGGTTCGCGATTCTGGGCCAGTCTGATCCACACCGCGCTCAAAGACGAACAGGGCGTCCTGCAGGGCTTTGCCGTAGTGGTCCGCGACTTCAGCGATCGGCACGAGAAGGACGAACAACTGCGGCGCGACCGCCCGCGTTTTCGCGCAACGAGTACCGCATCCAGCGTCGCGGGTATCGTTTCCGGAGAATATGACCGGATTCCGGAGGCCAACGACGCATTTCTGGAACTTGCCGGATACAGCCGCGACGACCTGCAGGCCGGCCGCCTGCACTGGCCCGAACTGACCCCCCCGGAGTGTGTGGCGCTCGACGAGTTTGCACACGAGGAAGCGCTGCGGTTTGGCGCATGCACTCCGTTCGAAAGAGCGCTGGTCCGGAAGGACGGCACGCAGATTCCGGTTTTGATTGCCACGGCGGTACTGAAACTATCCCCGTTTCGCTGGATCACTTTCGTCACCGACCTGCGGGACAGGCATCGCGAGGAGAGCATCGAAGAAGCGCCCGTCGAGGTCACGGGTAATTTCGACGAGATTATCGGCAGCAGTTCAGTCATGAAGCGGGTTCTGGCGCAAGTGGAAGTAGTGGCCCCGACCGATGCCACGGTGCTCGTGCTGGGCGAGACCGGTACGGGCAAGGAACTGATCGCGCGCGCCATCCATCGGATCAGCCCGCGCCGGAATCTTCCGTTTATCAGCCTCAACTGCGCCGCTATTCCAACCGGGTTACTCGAAAGCGAACTGTTCGGCTATGAGCGCGGAGCCTTCACGGGAGCCCTTTCGCAAAAAATCGGCCGCTTTGAAATGGCGCACCGCGGAACGCTGTTCCTGGATGAAGTGGGCGATATTCCGCTCGACCTGCAACCCAAATTGCTGCGCGCCCTGCAGGAAAAGTCGTTCGAGAGGCTGGGCGGCACGCGGACCATCCCGATCGATGTCCGCCTGGTGGCGGCCACCAACCGCAATCTCACCCAGATGATGGGCGACAAACTATTTCGCAGTGATCTCTACTACCGGCTTAAGGTGTTCCCGATCACGACGCCGCCGCTGCGGGATCACCCGGAAGACATACCGGTTCTTGCGCGTCATTTCACGAAGAAGTATGCCGCCAAGATGGACCGCGTGATCGATAAGATCCCCACGGAAACCATGAAAGCGCTGGTGAACTGGCCCTGGCCGGGGAATGTGCGGGAACTGGAGAACTTCATCGAGAGATCGGTGATCCTTTCGCGCGGGCCGTCTCTGCGTGCCCCGGTCGGCGAACTGGTTGCGGCTGCGACGGACACCACCGGCGGCACCACTCTTGAAGAAGTGGAGCGCGATTACATTTTACGCGTTTTCAGGGAGACTGGCGGCGTGGTCAGCACAACGGCGAGCCGGCTCGGAATTCCGCGGACAACGCTGAACGCCATGATGACCAAGCTGGGTATATCCCGCAGCGATCTTTGATTGAACGGTGCTGGCTCAGTTTTCCGTCGCCGTCTTCTCCGCGTGATCCACCACCAGAATCTCCGCGGTGTCCCTTCGCGATTCGAGCCTCAGCCCCAGTTCATCCTGCAGGGCTCTGACCAGGATGCCAGCAAGATCCAGTTCACCAACCTGATCGCCTTTGCCGCCATTGACAGCGGCCGCAGCTTCCAGATACGGCAGCATGTTAATCCGAAAGTCGTACCGAGCCTTTAATCCAGTGGCATCGATCACGGGACGCTTCAGCGGCCCCGACAACTCCTGAGCCAGTTCGCTCATTGAGGCACGTTGCAGGATATTCGTGCCGTCTTTATCTCTGCTGTGGGATAGCGGACCCTCGGTTGTGGATTCCTGGAATTTGATTCCGCCTTTCGAAACCGTCAGTGCGTAGAGTTGCATTTCTCTCTGTTCGGTGTGCACTTTCACGCCAAAACGTTCGGCGAGCAAAGTTCGCAGCATGAAACGGAGATGGTCGTCAGCCACCGGCTGGGCGGCCTTGGCATGGATATCGAACCCCACGTCGCTCAGCCAGGCCGGACCATCAACCTGGTAAGGTGGCATGTCATACGCCCAGCGAATGCAGAACCTCAGGCTCATGCCGCGAATGGTGAGCGAACCCGGCGATGTTTGGATGTGGGGATCCTCATTGCCCGCCGTGGCGGATGGTCGCACCGACGCGGCTTCAAAGGAGAGCGTGGATGCGGGTGTTTGCGCCAGACAGGCAAGCGGCGCTAAAAGCGATATTACCGCGTGAGCGGTCTTCATACGGAACATAACTGTTGACTCAGTCGGTTATTACGCCGGGTCGGCGACCGGGTTCACAGGAATTCGTCACTCGACAGTCAATGCGATGTTGCCGATGCCGCCCTGCACTTCCATGTGCACCGCCGGCTTCCCCTCCGCGAAAGCGTCGTTATAATACTTCCCATCTCGCTTCGTGAGACCCTTAGTGTCGATATTGCCGATTCCTCCGGTTGCCGTGACCTCCGCCCCGATATTTTTCGGAAGACGGATTCGCGCCTCACCAACTCCGCCATTGACCTGCACGCTGACGTCCCGTTTGTAATTGCCGGCCATGTTCAGCGTCATTTCGCCCGCGCCCATGTTGACCTCCACGGAGCGCACGAGGAGTTGCGACATATCGAGATTCGACTCTCCGGCGCCCAGTTCGACGGTCATATCGAGGGGCATTTCCGAACTCATCCGGAGATCCCAAACGTTCACCGTCTTGCCGCCCGATGCCGAATTCTTCGGCGATTCGACAATCAGCCGTCCGTGGGCGCCAGTAGCCTCATACCGGACATTGGGGCGTCCTACCTTTTCCGAATAGCGGAAGGAACCCGTCATCAGGTTGGGCGCGCCGCCTTCGATATGCATTTCGCCGGCTCCCATGCGAATTTCCGCGCGCACCGATTCCGCGCCGCCGGCGTCGATTAGTTCGTTCGAGGTTTGCGTTGGCCCCGAATCGACTGTGCAGCCGGTGATCGATAGCAGGAACATGAGTCCCGCCAGCCCTGAAATCGTTCTCATCGTTTCCCCTCCTCTTGCTCAAGCGATTATGACGTATTTCAGTGCGCGGAAGTTCGCGCGTGTTCATCGCGGGACAATAGTTGTGCTGACGGCCCAGGTACCCGAAATTGACACAAATTCCCGCACTCACGCTCCAGGAACAATTCGGCCAGATCGACATCTACCTTTTCGACCAGGTTTTGAAGGGCCGCATCAAAACGGGCATGCGAATACTGGATGCGGGCTGCGGCTACGGTCGAAACCTCGTCTACTTTCTTCGGGAAGGGTACGAGGTTTACGGCGCGGACGCGGACGCGCAGGCTGTGGACCATGTCCGCTCGCTGGCGAGGACCTTCGCCCCTACTCTTCCGGCGGCGAATTTTCGGGTGGAAGCTGTGGAACGGATGTCTTTCGACGATGCGTGCGCGGACGTGGTCATCAGCAACACCGTTTTCCATTTTGCGGCCGACGACGCGCAGTTCGAGGCTATGCTACTGGGTTCGTGGCGCGTGCTGAAGCCGGGCGGCCTTTTCTTCTGCCGGCTGGCGTCGCTGATCGGCATGGAGGATCGGTTCGAACGTATTGCAGGGCGACGATACAGGTCTCCGGATGGTGCAGAGCGCTATCTGGTGGATGAAGCGTTGCTGATTGCGCTCACCGAACGGTTAGGTGGGGAGTTTGCCGAGCCGTTGAAGACAACGGTCGTTCAGAATCGGCGCGCGATGACAACGTGGGTGGTGCGTAAGAAATAATAAGGACCGCGCGTCAAAAAGACATGATTAGATCGTCTCTAAGAATCGTCACGCCATTCCTGGTGGCAGCGCTCTGTTTCGCCATCCCCTGTCGGTACGTTCGATGACGAAAGCAGCGTCGGTGATCCTGGCCATGTCGCGTTTAACTCCGCCTACGGCCAATATGCAATCACAGGAACATAGTGTTGTTCGCGCCTGCCTCCGAAACTGAACTTCAGACATGTCAGAGAATGATATGCTGATTTCAATATGCGCGCGCGGACAATTTGGGCTCTCATTTTGCTCGGCGGCGCGGGGATCGGGTGGACCAGCCACTATTGGTCGGCTCAGGCCGCACCTTCCGCCGTCAATCCCAACCAACTCGAATTTGAGAAGTTCGTTAAGCCGTTTTTCGATCAGAACTGCATGGTGTGCCACAGCACCGACGTGGCAACCGCCGGTATTCGCGTAGATCAATTGGATGCGTCGTTCGAAGACCGTCAGATCCGACCTTGGGAAGCCATCCGAACGAAGGTGGGCGATGGCACCATGCCGCCCGAGGGCATGCCTGCGCCAACCGCGGCCGAGCGCAGGCAAATGGTCGACTGGATCACGCAGAATATCGAGGCCGCGCGCGTCCGTGTGGCCGCGAAAAACGGCCTGATCCGGCGGCTTACTGTCGCGCAGTATCGAAATACCCTGCAGGAACTGCTGAAAATGGACGATGACCTGACGAAAGGCGTCCCGCCGGATGCCGTTTCGCGCGATGGCTTCGTCAATAATCAGGAAACGCTGCACCTGTCCACCCAGTTGCTGGAATCCTACCTGGAGATTGCCGATACGGCGCTTACGCGCGCGATTATCGATCCGAAGACCAAGCCTTCGATACAGGATTTCCGCATGGAACTGGGGAAAGCAGTCAATCCCGAGCCGTTCGTGGGCCAGCTCAATCTGGGTGCCGACAGCGCGCTGCTGGATAATCCGGACGTGCTGGTGACCGAGCCGCCGCTCACCAAGCCGTTCGCTTTCGACCGGCATCCGATGCAGAGGAAGTATCGCTACATCGAAGGCTATCAGGGCAACGACACGGTCCGCGGATGGCGAGAATTCGACAGTATTTATCACGCTGTTTTTGCCGATATGCGCGGCAGCAAGGGGTATCCGAAGGGTCAGCCGTTCAACCTGGTTCCGGAAGGCATGTTGCTGCGGCCCGCGATCCCCAACGATGAGGTTTTCGGCGCGGACGGCACCTATGGGCCTAAAGCGAATTTCAAGATTTCGACGCGCGAACTGCCCGATGACGGGCGTTTCCGCATTACCGTGGTGGCGGCAAAATACGACGATGGGCTCCTGCTCGATGCGGACGCTCAGGCTCAGGCAAGCGTTCCGGATGCGGTAACCGTGAAGAATCCAGCGACGCCGCAGACTGTTACGATTCCGAAGGCCGGTGTCTATCAGGTTGACGTTTATGCGCCGACCGCGCCCAAAGCGCCGGTGATTCCTGACGCATCGCACCTCACCGAAGGGCTTTCCGGTAACTGGTCACTGGATGGCAGCAGCGGCACTTTGCAGGGCAACGCGCAGTATTTCGATTCTCCGTTCGGCAAAGCGGTCGCTTTCGATAAAGACGGCGACTCGCTTGTATTTCCGCGCACCGAGTCGATGAATATCGGGACCGGCGATTTCACGGTTTCGCTCTGGGTGAATCCGGATCTGTTGCGCGATGGCGGCATTGTGGCGCTCGCGCCCGAAACGAAGAGCGCGGGCACGGAATCGACGCAGTACTCGCCCTTTTCACACGGCTGGTATCTCGAAATGGATAACAAGGGCAGCGTCCATTTACAGACCGCTGGCGCGGATACAAGATCCGCCGGGGTGGTGGCGACAGCGGGACCCGCAATGCTTCGGGCCAGTGCATGGCAGCATGTGGCAGTTGTCGTGAAGCGCGGGGGCCTCAACCTGACGCACATTTACGTCAACGGCGTGCTCGCTGGCAAAGGCGATATCGCTGCGGCAAATTTGGATAATCCGATGGCCGATCTCGTCATCGGGCGCACTCCGCAGGGAAAACAGTTCCGCGGCAAGGTGCGTGACGTTCGCATTTATCGCCGGGCGCTGGGCGAGCCAGAGATTCTGGCTCTGATGGAACCAGGGAAGCAGTTCATGACGGAGCCGCCGCCGCCTCCGCCCGGTCGCAGCGGGGCCGCTGCTCCCGCAACTCCACGGAAACCAGCGCCACCGGAGATTACGCTGACTTTGGGCGACCGGCAATTCTCCGGTGCTCAGCAAGCCGCGTTTCTCGCAGTCAGGTTGCCCGCCGGACCGTTGAAGCTGAACGCGCAGACGAGCGCCATGCAGGAACTGGAGCGCCTTGTGCTGACTCCGCTACCGGACGGTGACGAAACCGCGCGCAAGTTCCTCGCTTTCGAAAAGCGTTCACCGTTACTCGGCGTGCACCTTGGTTTCCGGCGGGATTGTGGCAGCACTTTCGCGAATGTAGGCGACCCGCAGCCAGTCAGCGGCGACAAGCTAACGCGCTTCGTGTTCGAGGGAACGATGCGCAATTTCCCCAACCCGGAAGTCGAGAAAGGCAACGTGAACTATCTTGCGGGAGTTCGCGAGATTGCGGTACACAGCGAATACACGGATGGCCGCGACATGCCGCGTCTGCTGATCCGCTCGATCGAATTCGAAGGGCCGTATTACGATACTTGGCCCGCACCCAGCTATAAGAACATATTCGTCGAATCGGCGCATATGAACGATCCGGCGGGGTATGCGCAGGACATTATCAAAAGCTTCGCGACACGCGCCTACCGTCGGCCCGCAACGGCTGCGGAAGTGGATTCTCTGATGGCTGTGTACCGTCAATCCGCGGGATCCGGACGCGGTTTTCAGGATAGTGTGAAGGACGCGCTCGAAGTAGCGCTGACTTCGCCGCAGTTTCTGTTTCTGGTGGAAAACAGCAAGACGCCCGCGCCGGAACCGCTCGACGAATACGAACTGGCGTCGAAGCTTTCTTATTTCCTCTGGAACGGCCCGCCGGACCACACTACGCTGAACCTGGCCGCGCACGGCCTGCTGCACAAGCAGCTCGATGAAGAAGTGACGCGCATGACGGAAGATGCGAAATTCTCGCGCTTCGCCGGCGAATTCACGTCGCAATGGCTGAATCTGGATAAGTTCACTGTGCTCGAACCCGATCGCAAGCTCTTCCCGCAGCTGACGCACGATACGCGCGTGCAGCTGCGCCAGGAGCCGATCGAGTTTGTCGAATATCTGATGCGGCATAACTTGCCGGTACGGAATCTGGTGAGTTCGGATTTCATTGTTGCGAACGAGACGGTAGCGGGATATTACGGACTGGGCGACAAGACCGACAGCGGCTACCAGTTCGTTCCCATCCAGCATGGACGCCCGGAACTGGGAGGCGTGCTGACCGAGGCCGCAATCATGGCCGGGCTATCGGACGGCCGCGAATCGAACCCGGTGAAGCGGGGAGCGTGGTTGGCGCGCAAGATCATTGCCGAACCGCCCGCCGATCCGCCACCCAACGTTCCCGCGCTCACCAGCGACACCGCGCATACGCTGCGCGAGCGCATCGAACAACACCGCAGTCAGCCGGCATGCGCGCAGTGCCACTCGAAGATCGATCCTTGGGGAATCGCGATGGAAGAATTCGATGCGGGCGGGCGTCTGAAGCGGAAGCCGGCCGACGCGCATTCGACGCTGCCGGATAAGACCTACGTATCGGGCGCGAACGATCTGAAACGCTATTTGGGCGAGGATCGCATCGATCAGGTGGCCTACAGCGTACTGAAGCACCTGGCAACATATGGCACCGGCCGCACGCTCACTTACAACGAGTTGGATGTGATGCGGCAGGACGAAGCAAAACTGAAAACCGACGGCTACCGGATGAAGGACCTGATCCGGTATGTGGTGAACAGCAAAATGTTCCTCGAGAAGTAGTAACATGTCAGATAGAAGATTCCACAGGTAGAGAGGCTCATGACACGCTCCCTCAGACTCGACCGCCGCGCCTTCCTCAAAGGAGTTGGCGGCGCCATGCTGGCACTGCCGGTACTTGACGCCATGGGCGCCGAAGTGACCGACGAAATCCCCCGCCGCTTCTGCGCGATTTATACGGCTAACGGCATGTCGTTGCCAAAAGCGGAGCATGCGGTTCCCGAGTGGAGCTGGTTCCCCAGCGCCGAAAAGGATGGCGAATTCGTGTTCGGCAAATCGACCGAGCCGCTGGCGCCTTTCCGGAAGCAGCTGAGTTTCATGGGTGGCCTGTATCATCCGAGCGGCCCGAAGTCCGATCCGCATACGTGTTCCGATATGTGGCTCACCGGAGCCCCACTCTACAATCCGAAGCCAGGCACATACAACACGGTCGGGCTCGATCAGATCGTGGCGCTGCATACCAGGCAGTACACGCGCCGGCCTTCCGTCGTGCTTTCAATCGACGCCGGTACGGGGTATCTGTCGCGCACGGGAACGATTTCTTACGGCCTCGACGGACGGCCCATTCCGGCGGAGAGCAATCCGCGCCTGATTTTCAACCGGCTTTTCCGCGGCGATCATGCTTCGTCCGATGAAGAACACGCCAGCGTGGAGCGCCGCCTCAAGCTGGTGGACGCGGTGGCGGGGAATGCCCGCGCGCTCGATCGGCAGTTGGGCAAGAGCGACAAGGCCCGCATGGATCAGTACCTGACTTCACTGAACGAAGTGGAGACGCAGCTGATTGCGTCGGAGCGCTGGATCAACGTGCCGCTCAAGAAGCAGGATTACTCGGAGCTGAATCTCGACGCCACGCCTGAAGGCGATCAGCCCGGCGAATACTACCGCAACATGCTGGACCTGATTGCGCTGGCTTTCGACGCCGATATCAGCCGGACCATCACGTTTATGCTGAATCGCGAAGACGGCATGGGCATCGGCGATACGTTCCCGCTCAAGCTGGGGCTTTCGAAGACGCACCACAATCTCTCGCACGCCACAGACAAAGACGGGCAGCTGGATTTTGCGAAGTATGACCAGTTCCTGAGTACGCAGATCGCGCACTTCCTCGGGAAGATGAACCAGTATCAGGACCGCAACGGCAGCGTTCTCGACAACACAATTGTGATGTTCGGCAGCGGCGCGAGTACGACGCATAACTCGCACAACCTGCCGACACTGATCGCGGGCGGCGCCAATATGGGCCTGAAGCACGGGCAGTACTGGAAGAGCACTGCGGGCGAGATGCGGATGTCGAACGTCTACCTGAGCGTGCTGCGATCCATGGGGATTGAAGAAGAAGCGTTTTCCGATAGTACGGGCACGCTGAGCGGCTCTATCTTCACCCGGACTTAGCACCCGGGCTTAGCACCCGGGCTTAGCACCCGGGCCCGGAACTTCGCACGCGTATTCCTCAGCCGGACGGAAAGGCACTTGCCGGACTACCGGGGCCGGCTCCGTCGCAGATCCCACAGTCCGCGCGCCGATAGGATCAAGGTGAGGCCCCCCAGCCCGCCGAGCGCCCAGAGTGTCCAGACGAAGAAAAAGCCGCCGGGGGATTTGGCTATCTCGCCGTAATGTGCCCCCCTCATGTGAATGACGGGCATGGCTACTGCGAATAATCCGATGAGCAGCATGATGACGTGCCCCGATCGCCGTTCGGGGAGCACGAGTGTACCGTAGAGGAATACCGCGAGGATGAACAACGCAGTATTTGAGCTCTCGGCCTTAGATATCCCACGAACGATGTCGTCCGTAATGTGAAGCGTCAGGAAGAGGGTCGAGAGCAGAGACGCGACGGTCAACATGGTGTTGTGTTTCATTGGAAAGCCTCCTTATTGGATTTTATGTGTGCCTCATTGCCCTGCTGCCTTTGCCTGCTCCGTCCAGCGCTGCTCGCTCACGCCAAACACCAGCAGCGACAGCGTATTTGATAACCGGCCGACAACGGCGACACTCGCAATTTAGCCAGCAATTCGGTTATGCCAGTGGCAGCCGTCCCGGCAGCGAGCGATGGCAGCTTTTCGCCGTTGCGAAGGTAACGCGCCAGTGCCAGGCGCGCACCACTAATTCCATCTCTCTCAGCAGCCGACAGTCGTCATTGCGATTCCGGAGGTGGTGCAGGCGAGATAGGTAACGATCAATCGAACAGCGTCTACGTTCGCGTGGGTCAACTTGACGAGAAACGCGCAAAACCGGCAAAGTGCGAAACACCGTCCAGTGGCCCCGTTGGAGGACATCGTCTCTCTTGTCTGCTGTTAGAAGACGCCACAGTTTATCGAACTTCGGTGAGCGCGCCGTTTTTCGGGCCAGCCATTTCGCAAGCCCGCCACCAAGGCGAATAAAAGGCAAAACTAACCACCCAAAAACCATCCTTTGCTGCTATAATCACCTTACCCATGGACGAAAAAGAGAGAGCACGCGCACTAGAATCTACACTCGGACAAATTGAAAAGCAGTTCGGCAAGGGATCGATCGTTCGGCTGGGGTCGAAGGAAGCCATCGTCCCCATTGCGGTCATTTCCTCGGGCGCAATTTCGATTGACGCAGCGCTCGGCACCGGCGGTTTTCCGCGTGGACGCGTGTGCGAGATCTTCGGACCGGAATCGTCCGGTAAAACAACCATTTCTCTGCAGGTAATCGCCGAAGCGCAGAAGCGCGGCGGCATGGCGGCGTTCATCGACGTGGAACACGCGCTCGATCCAATTTATGCGCGCAAACTGGGTGTCGACGTGGATAACCTGCTTGTTTCGCAGCCCGATTACGGCGAACAGGCGCTGGAAATTACCGCCGCGCTGGTGGCTTCCGGATCGATCGACGTGCTCGTAGTGGATTCCGTGGCGGCGCTCGTTCCGAAGGCCGAACTCGAAGGCGAAATGGGCGATTCGCACATGGGTTTGCAGGCGAGGCTGATGTCGCAGGCTCTGCGCAAGCTGACCGGTATCGTTTCCAAGTCGAAAACCTGTCTGATTTTCATTAACCAGATTCGCG
>Ga0302320_10008612_pt1 | contig 22130 bp, 20 predicted proteins | sample Bog_T0_3_FD_202130 | JGI IMG/M metagenome (GOLD analysis project Ga0302320, IMG submission 202130) | Peat permafrost microbial communities from Stordalen Mire near Abisko, Sweden - Bog_T0_3 | ecosystem: Environmental > Terrestrial > Soil > Wetlands > Peat | place: Sweden: Abisko, Stordalen Mire...
GCGTGGCGATCGATCTTCCGCTGAAGATTCTGGTTGCGGAAGACGCCGCTGGCAAGACCAAAATTTCCTACAACGATGCTGCGTGGCTGCGCGCGAGGCACGGATTTCCGCCGGAACTGGAGAAGAATATTACGGCGGTGGCGGGGCTGGCGGCTGCTATCGCTCAGTGACGCTGCGCGCAGCCTCGGTGATGTTGCCGAGGGTCTGCCACATGGCTTCCCACTGGTGGCCCGTCATCGCGGCGCGAAGGCGGGTTTGCGCGCGCTTCCAGGCGGGCTTTGCTGCCGCCAGCAGTTTGGCGCCGGTGGTCGTCAGGCGGTAGCCGCGCTCACGCCGGTCGTCCGAAGCGATGTATTCGAGCCAGCCATTCTTTTCCAGTAGTTTCAGATTTCGCGAGAGAGTCGTCTTATCGAGATCGAGCCTGCGCGACAGCGTGGCCTGATTGCAGCCGGGGAGAGCCTGGAGCACGGAGAGAAGCTGGAACTGCGGCGTGGCGAGATGTTCGCGAAGTTCCTCTTCGTAGATTTGGGTGACCAGACGCGACGCATGGCGGATGGCCGCGCAGGCGCAATCCAGTTTCCGAGGCGCAGGCTTCTTCATTTTGCGACGGGCGGGGGACCGAGCAAGGCAGAGAGCGGCGCGAGGGGCGAGAGAGGCAGGTAGTCGTAATCGACCAGTTTTTCCTTGGCCAGCGGGAGTTGCTCCATGAGGGCCTGCGCTTCGGCTACGTCTTTGCAATCGAGGATGAAGACGACGCCTTTGCCATCGCTGCGCGAGTACCACTGGCGGATTTTGCCATCGAGATAAAGGCGAACGGTGGCGCGCACTTCTTCGGGCAGGACCTTAGTGACCTGATCTCGGTTGATGCCCTGTTTGACCGTGAGTGTGACGAGAACGTCGGTGGTTTTCGACGGAGTGGCGGGAGGTTGCGCGGAGAGCGGCAGGGCGATTGCGAACAGGAGTGGGATGAATTTTAGTTGCATATGCAACTATTATGGCACGATCACGGCCGAGCCGTGCCGGGTTTCTTCTTTGACGGAGAGCAGCGCCTGGTTGGCGTCGTCGAGAGAAAATACCGTGGCCTTGGGGCGAATGCCGAGTTCGTGGGCGAGTTGCAGGAAGTCGCGCGCATCCTGCCGGGTCATATTGGCGACGCTGCGGATCTGGCGTTCTCCCCAGAGAAGTTTGTCGTAATCGAAGGCGGGCATTTGATCCAGATGGATGGCGTTGATGGCGACGACACCGCCTTTGCGCAGCGCGGCGAGAGCGCCGACCACCACCTTACCGGCCGGCGCGAACGTGATGGCGCGGTCGAGTTCGGCGGGAGGTTTGTCGTCTTCGCCGCCGACCCATGTCGCGCCCAGAGATTCCGCGAGCCGACGATTGGCGTCGCCGCGCGTGACCACGTACACTTCGCATTTCCAGGCCTGCAGGATCGCGATGGCGAGGCTTGCGGAACTGCCGAAACCGAAGAGGCCGACTCGCTCGCCATGCGCGACGCCGGCTAAGCGAAGACTGCGAAAGCCGATAATGCCAGCGCAAAGCAGCGGCGCTGCATGGATATTATCCAGACCATAGGGCAGGGGATAGGCGAAGTCCGCTCGCACGAGCGCATATTCCGCGTAGCCTCCGTTCACGGTGTAGCCGGTGAAGACCGGCCTATCACACAGGTTCTCCATCTGGTGTTGGCAATACCAGCAATCGCCATCCGTGCCTCCCATCCAGGAAACGCCGACGCGCGTGCCCTGCGGTAAATCGGAGGTGGCGCCTTCCAGCACTTCACCGACGATCTGATGGCCTGGGATCAGGCGCGGCAGAAGGGGCGGCAGATCGCGTTCGACGATATGAAGATCGGTGCGGCAGACTCCGCAGGCCAGCACGCGGACGAGGATGTGGTCGGGCTGAAGCTGCGGTCGCGGAACTTCTTCGATGGTGAGCAACTGCGCGGGCGTGCTGACGGCGGAGGCGAAAATGGCGGCTTTCATGCTTACTGTCATGGTTGCTTTTATGGTAGTGGGCGGTCGGGGCCGTTATAATTGCCGAAAGCGGATTCAACCGGCAAGGAGAGAAAAGCAATGAACTGGACAGGCATCGTCAATGTGATTGAAGGCACGGTAACGGGAGTCGGACTGCGGGTGATCGGCGCCATTATTTTGTACATTGTGGGCCGCTGGCTGATCGGTTTTGCCGTTGGTCTGGTGCGAAAAGGACTGGCGCGGCAAAAGCTTGAGCCCACCCTGCTGCGTTTCATTGGCAACACGATCGCGGTGGTTCTGAACATCACGCTGGTGATTGCGATTCTCGGTTATTTCGGAGTGGAGACGACCAGTTTCGCGGCGCTGCTGGCCGGCGCGGGCCTCGCGATCGGCTCCGCGTGGGGCGGCTTGCTGGCTAACTTCGCGGCGGGTATTTTTCTGGTGGTGCTGCGGCCGTTTAAGGTGGGCGATTTTATTTCCGCGGGCGGAATCACGGGCACGGTGGATGAGGTGGGGCTGTTTGTGACTACGATTGACACGCCGGATAACGTGCGAACGTTCGTGGGAAATAACAAGCTTTTCGCGGACAACATTCAGAATTTTTCGGCGAATCCTTATCGCCGGGTGGAACTATCGGCGCAGATTTCCGGGGCGGCGGATCCGAAGGCGGTAATGGCCGCGCTGAAGCACCGGCTCAAACAGATTCCCAACGTGACGGCGAACCCGGAGCCGGATGTTGTGATCGCGTCATTTACGGCGGTGGGGCCGGTGCTTGCGATCCGGCCGTATACGAGCAACGATTTCTACTGGCAGGTTTACTTCGATACCAATCTGGCGATTCGCGAAGTGCTGGGCGATGGAGCTTTCCCCGCGCCGATGCCGGTGTTTGGTATTCAGCAGCTTAGCGAGAGGGCCGCGCGGGCTTAGTACGCGGTTCGGCTAGATGTGCGGGGTGAAAGCTTCGAGAACTTCGGCCAGCGGCATCTCAATGCCGGGCGCACGGAGAATTCCGTCCGTGGTCTCTTCGAGGCTGTCGGATGTTGCCACCCAGCCCGCTCTGCGGACAGAATCGACAATCCAGCACAAAGGGACGCCCATGTTGAGGTAGTCGCTCACTCGTTCCATGATCCTTGAGAGAGAATCCTGCGGTGAGAGAATTTCAATGCAGAGTTCCGGTGCGACATCGATCACCTTTTGCCGTGGTGCGTGCTCAGCCAGAATGCAGACATCCGGGACACGAAAGCGACTCTGACCCACCTGGATTCGCTGCTCGGGCTGGAGGCGTTTGCGCAGTTGCGGGTAATGAGCGGCAAGAAACAGCATGATTTCCCGCTGCGCACTGCTATGTTCGAATTCTCCCAGGTTTCGCTCAAGTACTTCGCCGTCGATGTAGTCGCAATCGGGACGATAGCTCGTCTTCAGATAGTCCGAGACCGGAACGAGGACTCTGAGTGCCATACCGTCTATCGTAGCGCAAACGCCGAGGGCGGCTACTTCATGGTTTTGGCCATCCACTGGATAATCCAGTCCTGTGTCGCGTTCGGAAGCCGGGTGAAATCCCAGGGTTCGTAGAGGGCGAGATTGCTCTCCGCATTCTGCAGCGCGTAGATTTTCCTTGCCTGCTCGACGGCGGTGTGGACATCGGCGGGTGTTCCATCGCGATCCAGTTGCGGTTCCACGATGAGCGTGGGGCGCGGCGCGATGGTGGCGATCAGCTCGTTGTAATCGTAAGGGAGCTGCGGCTCGTGGCCGATGAAGAAGCCGAGGCGCGGCATTAATCCGCGTTCCACGCTGTAGCGCGCGATGCCGCCGGTGCCACGCGAGGCCACGTCGGTACGCATCGGCGTAAAGCCCGATATCGAGACAACTCCTTTCACGCGCGGATCGAGCGAGGCGGTATAGAGGCCGACCATGCCGCCCATGGAATATCCGAACAGCGAGATGCGCTGCGGGTCGACGATGGAATCCTTTTCCAGTGCGTCGATACCGGCGCGCACGTCTTCCACCATGCGGCCCATTTGCGACCAGTGCGGGTAGCGATCGTAGAAAGGTCCGGTTTCCGCCATGCGGCTGCCGAAACCGCTTTGGTCGAAGGCGAGCACGGCGTAACCGGCCTGGGTGAGCGCGAGAATCGGGTGAAGATCCGCACGATAGACCCACATGTAGCCGAGCGGATAGCTGTAGCCGTGCAGCCAGATGACGGTGGGAAGCTTCGTGCCGGGCGGCGTGTTGGCGGGATAGTAAAGATCGCCGCGCACGTTGTAGCCGAAGGTGATGCTGCGCGATGCGACCTGGCTCGCCTGCGGCTGCAGCCAGCCGAACGACGTGCCACCGCGCTGGATGACCCATTGCACAAGATCCGGCACGAGTTGGCCGGGGTTGGAATTAGTTACGGGACCGCGTCCGGTTGCGGGTGCGATAGCTGCACGGCCCGGGCCTCCGGAGCCGCCGCGACCGGCAAGACCGGAACCGCCAAGCGGACCGCGTCCAAAGCCTCCGCGTCCGGCGGGCGGCGGCATCATGGCGGGCTCATCGCCCAGCGCCCACGATATCGATTTGCGAATACTGTCGGCTTTCGCGGGCCAGTCGGCAACCGATGACACGGAGGCCAGGATTGCGTTCGGGGCCTGGCGGGGATAGTGGGTGAGATCCACCGTTTCTTTGCTCGTGCTGCGCCACTTGTCGAGATCCCAGGGGAACAGCAGATGGTTGTCCCATACGCGTGTGGAACGGCCAAACTGGATATCGAGCCAATCGAGACATGCCTCCTGATCGTTGGAACCGTGGAAGCCCGGCACGCGGAGCAGGCCGAGCCGATCGGGCTGTCCAAGAAGTTTATAGACTTTGAGCGCGGAGTAGTAGGCCTGCTCATCGCCCCAAGTGTTGGAAACTTCGTCGTTGAGTCCGTATTCAATGAGGACGGCGCGCGGGGCGATCCAGGCGATGAGCAGATTGCCATCGATGGGCAGGCGATCTTCGCGGCCGGAGAAGAAGCGCAGGCGCGGGATGAACCAGGTGGGGAACGATCGCGTGGTGGTTTCGATGCTCTCGCCGGAATTGCGCTCGCCCGCGAGACGCCACGGTACCACGCCACCGACGCCGGTGCTGGCGGGGATAACGGCGGAGATGCGGTCATCGAGCGCGGCGCCGTAGGCTGCCATTTTGCCATCGCGCGAATAACCGAACAGCGCGATGTGTTTCATGTCGACTTCCGGGAGCGTGGCCAGGTAATCGACCACCATGCCGGCGGCCCAGCCGCGGCGCGGCAGAAGCGCGAAATCGTTATCGGGATAGAGTTGGGCGAGGGCGGCGGCGTCGTCCATGGCGTCGTTGGCGGCGAAACCCGCGGAGATGTAGCTGCGGCGCAGCAGCGACGGTCCCCAGCCGGCCAGTGAGGGCGCCATGAGGACAGGGAACGGGCCTTTGCCATCGGGAATCATGACCTGCACGCGCATAGTGCCTTTGCTGCCGGGCCCGAATTCGAGCCGCACGTTGCGGACGGTGTAGCCTTTGCCCTTCGTTTCGTCGAGCACGACGGCGCGGTCGAGTTTGGGGCGCTGGGGGAAAGTGCCGGTCTGGTATTTCTCGAACAATTGAATGATTTCGGCGCGGCGGGCTTTCCATTCGAGCGGGGTACGCACGGGGCGGCCATCGAGGAATTTCAGAGGATCGGGGAGGCCGTTGACGCGCGGGAGAGCGTCGAAATCGGGCGGCAGTTCGTTGGTTTTATCGAGCCACTGGCGGAAGGATGGGACGTCGGGAATGATGGCCTGGAGTTTGGTGAGATATTGGCGGCGCTCATCGGGCGTGAGAGCGCGGAGCGAGGGTAAGGCAAGCAGGCAGAGCAGGATGGTGAAAAGGATACGGCGCGACATGGGAGAACTCCGGAAATTCGGTTTGATAGGGATGGTTTGATAGGGATGATATCAGAGGCCGAGAATCTTGAGCGGAATGTCGCGATGCTTTGCGAAGTCGCGGTCGAACGTGACCAGAGTGAAGCCTGTGGTGCGGGCAAAGGCCGCGAGGTATGCGTCGGTCCAGAAGTTGGGGCCGATGCGGCCCGCGGGCGTCAGGTTGCGCCAAGTGCGTTCGAGTCCGTCTGGTTCTTTGACGAAGCGGATGTTTTCGTGTTCCAACAAGCCATCGGCGATGCGCCAGGCTCCAGCGCAGGTCAGGGCATCGCGACCCATGACCGATGGATTCGTCAGCAGGCGCAGCAGGCCCATTTGCGTGATTCGGTTCAGGACGAGCCAGTCGCCGGAAGCCTGCTCTGCCCAGCTTCGGGCCTGGCGTGCGTGTGTGTGCTCGGCCACTACGAGCGCAAGCCACACGCTGACGTCAGGGAAGAAGGTCATCGAAATTGAAGCCGGAGAGGTCGAGAAGTTTCCTGTGTTTCAGGTGGACCGTCGGAAAAGGGCGTTTTTTCGCGGGCTTTGGCGGACCTGCCGGTTGCGTTTCGCGCTCAAGGGCGGTGATTACCAGGTCTTTGAGGCTCACGCCGCGAACTGCGGCAGTGGCCTTGGCGCGGCGGAAAAGGACATCGGGCAAGTCGACGGTGGTGCGCATTTTTTGAGCGTAGCATAAAAGCATAAATATGCTTATGCCTCGCCCCGCGAAACTATGGCATGCTGTTTGTCATGGCGAAACTCATCGTCCTGTACGCAGCGGTACTCGTACTGCTGGGCGGAGTGGATGCGGGCGCACAGTCGTCGGGCGAAATATTGCCAAAGTTCGAGGTCGCGTCGATCAAGCCGACCCCGCCATCGGCCGGTGAAAGGAACTGCGTAGGGGTTGCCCAGGCGGATGCGATTCGAATGAGCCTGCCTTGCGCCACATTGAAGAGTCTCATTACATCGGCGTTCGATCTGAAGAGCGTTGCGATTGAAGGTGCGCCAGCGTGGGCCGACACTCGATATAGCATCGAGGCGAAAGCGAAGAGTGCCGCCGGCATCGAACAGATGCGACTGATGCTTCGGGCTTTGCTCGCCGACCGGTTTCACCTGAAAGTTCATCGCGAAACGCCTCTTCGTCCCGCGTTCGTGCTGGTGGTTGCAAAGGGCGGCCCGAAAATGCGCGCCGCCGAGTCTGGCTCCGGCCAGGTGCTTTTTTCCATGGCGGGCAAGGATAAAGTTCTGACTGGCTCCATGGCGTCGATGGCCCGCTTGATCCCATGGCTCAAATCGATGACAAACGAAAGGCCCATTGTGGACGAAACGGGACTCACCGGTGCTTACGATTTCAAATTGCAATGGCTGCTGGACGAAGACGCGCCCACCGTTGCGCTGTTCCCTGCGCTGCGGGAACAATTGGGACTACAAATGGAAGTCCGGAACGCGCCGGTGGAGATTTTGGTGATTGACCACGCGGAGAAGCCATCGCCCGATGAATAGCCACCTTCACACGATTTGCTTCTTGGCCCGTAAGTAACGGTCACTGACTCGAATTCGCGAGTTGCTTTGATTGTGATTGTCCGGGCTCCGTTCGGTCACATCGATTTTACTCAATAGATGCAATAACATAGCATTCCAGCCCCAAACCCGCCCCTGATAATACCCTCGTATGCCACTCGCAGAACAGCAACTTGACGCCAACCGCTCCAACGCTCGCAAGTCCAGCCGGCGCGTCCTCGGCAGGTGCACCTTCCAGGCCTCCAATTCACCCGCGACCAGGGCCTCCAGGGCGAGTCCTTCGCCGCCAACAGCCTCGTCCTGCTAAAAAATCAAAAAAAATGCGGAATGATCCCACGCAATCCAATGAAAACAAACAATATTCGCAGCAATCAGATCCCATTCGACCCCCCAACGACCCCTGAACGACCCGGCAACAACCCCTCAACGACCCCCGGTCGACCCCGGCGCGATCCCACGCAACCGGTCCGTCCGGCACGGCTAACGGCGGGCCGAAGCTTGAGGTCGCAGGTCCAGGCTAAACCAAATTGTGGTTTACTGGTTAACATGTTCAAACTGCCCATTTTGGCATTACTGGCGACCCTGCCGCTCGCCGCCCAGGTCAAAATTACCCAGGGCGATAACCATATCAGCGTGGATATCGACGGGAAGCCTTACACCACCTTTTTCTACGGCCCGGACGTTCCGAAGCCTTACCTGTATCCGCTTCGCTCCGTCGATGGCATCCCGGTGACGCGCGCGTACCCGATGGACAAAGTGGAGGGAGAATCCACCGACCACCAGCACCATCGCTCGGTGTGGTTCGCGCATTCCGGAGTGAATGGCTACGACTACTGGAATAACGAATTTTCATACAAAGGCGACAAGATGGGCCACATCTTTGTCACGAAAATCGACAAGATACAGAGCGGCGCGAAGTCCGGCGAGATCGATGCGACGGCGAACTGGCAGCAGCCCGATGGCAAAGTCGTGCTGATCGAAAATCGTAAGATGATTTTCCACGCCGGCGGACCGAATCGCGTGATCGATTTCGATTTTACGCTGACCGCGCAGGAAGCGGCCACCTTCCAGGACGAGAAGGACGGCGTCTTCGGAATTCGCCTGGCGTCGGAACTGGAAGAAGCGAATGCGCCCGGTACGAAGGGTCAGCCCACTGTGCCTGTGCGGACTGGCGTCATGACATGCGCGAGCGGCGAGAAAGAAGCGAAATGCTGGGGTACGCGTGGCGACTGGATGGACTATTCCGGCACCGTGGCCGGCGAAAAAATGGGCATCGCAATTTTGGATTATCCCGATAATCCAGGCCACCCGACTTACTGGCATGCGCGCGGTTACGGCTTGTTCGCGGCTAACATTTTCGGCCGGAGCGCGTTTACCAATAAGAAGGAGCCCTCGGGTGAGATGACGCTGAAGCCGGGTGAAAAGCTGCGGTTTCGCTACCGCGTGATCATTCATCCGGGAACGCTCGACGACGCGAAGTTGCCGGAACTTTACAAGCAGTACGCCGCCGGAAAATAGCCGGAAGCGGCCAGAGGGAGTTCGACGATGCTGAGACGTGTTTTCATTCTTGTTGCCGCGGTGGCGATGGCGGCCATGGCGCAGACGCTGCCGCCGGGCGTTACGAAAGGTGCGGCGCTGGCCGGCATCACGGAGTATTCCTATCCCAACGGCCTGCGCGTGTTGTTGCTGCCGGATTCATCCAGCACGAAAGTCTCGGTGAACATGGTTTATCTGGTGGGATCGCGCTTCGAAGGCTATGGCGAGACGGGTATGGCGCATCTGCTTGAGCACATGAATTTCATCCTCTCGAAGGACGGGCGCAGCATCAAGAAGGAGCTGACGGACCACGGGGCGGCCTGGAACGGCACGACCGATTACGACCGCACCAATTACTTCGAGACGGTCAGCGCTTCCGATGAGAATCTGAAATGGGCGCTGAGTCTCGAAACCACCCGCATGGTGAATATGCGGATCGAAAAAGAATTGCTGGATACCGAAATGACCGTGGTGCGCAACGAGTTTGAAATGGGGGAGAACAACCCGGCGGGTATTCTCGATGAACGCGTACGTGCCACGGCGTATCTTTGGCATAACTACGGGAAGTCGGTGATCGGCTCGCTGGCGGATATCGAGAAGGTGCCGATCGACAGGCTGGCGGCGTTTTATCAGAAGTATTATCAGCCGGACAACGCGGTGCTGATTGTCGGAGGGCAGATCGATCCGGCGAAGACTCTCGCGATGGTGGCGGATTCGCTGGGGACGATTCCACGTCCGTCGCGCAAGCTGGATACGACCTACACAACGGAGCCGGCGCAGGATGGCGAACGTACAGTGGAACTGCGGCGTGTTGGCAAAGGGCAGAATCTGATCATGGCTTACCACGGTCCGTCTATGGCGAATCCGGATTCGGCGGCGCTCGAAGTTTTGTCCGGCATCATGAACGGGCCCGGCGGCACAGGGCGTTTGTACAAGGCGCTGGTGGATAACAAGAAGGCAATGTCGGTGTCGATGTCGAACCAGGAATTGCACGATCCTGGCGTAATCGAACTTTCCGCGCGCCTCAGCGACGAGCAGAATCTGGGCGACGTAAAAAAGGCGATGCTGGAGACTATTTCGGGCATAATCGCTGAGCCGCCAACGCAGGAAGAAGTGGATCGTGCGAAAACCAGAACGATCCAGGCCATGGATCGCGAGATGGCGAACTCGCAGGTGATGGCGGTCAACGTTCTTACCGAAACGGTGGCCGAGGGCGACTGGCGCCTGCTGTTCACAAATTACCAGGAGATAAAGAGCGTCACGCCGGAAGATGTTGTGCGTGTGGCGAAGCTGTACCTGAAGGATTCCAATCGTACTGTCGGCATGTTCATTCCCGACGCGGCGCCGGACCGCACAACCGTGCCCGATGCGCCGCCGATGGCCAAACTCCTCACCGATTTCAAGCCGAATATCACGATGGCTGAGGGCGAAGTGCTGGATCCAACGCCTGCGGTGGTTGAAAAACGCATTGTTCGAACGACGCTGCCGGGCGGACTCAAGCTTGCGCTATTGCCCAAGGCCACGCGCGGAAACCTGGTGGATCTGAATATGAGCCTGCGCTTTGGCGACGAGCAAGCTCTCACGGGCAAGAACGCGGTGGCTCAAATGACAGCGGCTTTGCTGATGCGCGGGACGAAAACGAAGAGCCGTCAGCAACTGCAGGATGCGATCCAGAAGCTGAATGCAACGATTAATGTCGGTGGTGGCGGACGCGGCGCCGGGGCTGGTCTCGCAGGCGTTGGCGGATCCATTCGGACTACAGCGGATAACCTGATTCCGGCCATGCAGCTGATGGCGGAAATATTGCAGCAGCCGGCGTTCCCGGAGAGCGATTTCGATCAGATCCGGCAGCAGGCGATCACTTCTCTGGAGCGCGGCAAGACGGACCCTGGCGCACTGGCGGCAGAAGCATTGCAGGCGAATCTGAGCCCGTTTCCGCGGACCGATGTGCGGCACGTCCGAACGATCGATGAGCAGATTGAAGATCTGAAAGCGGTCACGCTCGACGATGTGAAGAGCTTCTACGGGCAGTTCTATGGCGCTTCGCACGGAGATATCGTCGCGGTGGGTCCGCTCAAAACGGATCAGGTGCAGAAGGCGGTCGGGGACCTCTTCGGGTCGTGGAAAAGTCAGAGCCCGTATACCCGCATCGATTCGAAATACCTCAGGATGACTCCGATCGATAAGAAGATCGAAGCGCCCGATAAAGAAGACGCCCAGTTCTATGCCGGGTTGCGGATACAGATGCGCGATACCGATCCGGATTACGCTGCCATGGTGATGGCAAATTACATCATGGGAGGCGATATTACTTCGCGCCTCTCGGACCGCATTCGCAACCGCGAAGGGCTGAGCTATTCGGTGGGCAGTTCCTTTTCAGCGCCCGCCGATGGCGACGCCGCCATATTCTCCGCCAGCGCGATCAGCAATCCGAAAAATTCGCCCAAAGTGGAAGCTAGTTTCCGCGATGAATTGCGCAAGACCCTGGCTGATGGTTTTAGCCAAAAGGAACTGGACGGCGCGAAGACGGCTCTACGTGACGCGAGGGTTTTGGGGCGCTCCGGCGATGCCGCGATTCTGAATCTGGTCATGTTGCGCGCCGAGGTGGACCGGACGCTGGAATGGGACACACAACTGGATCGGAAGCTGGCCGCGTTGACGCTCGACCAGGTCAATGCCGCGTTTCGCAGACACGTGACCAACGAGGTTTCCGTGGTCCAGGCCGGAGACTTTAAGAAAGCGGGTGTTTATCGGTAGTTCGCGTGACAACCCGCCGCACGGTCTCCTGCCATTGCCTGAGAGCCGCTGCGCTGGAGAATTCGGCGGCGTATTGGTCGCGAAAGTCCTTTATCTTTTTACGCTGTCTCTTTCTGAGCGCGGAAAGGATTGTCTTGCGGATATCGTCGTCGCTTTCCTCTTTTATGATGCGGCGCACCGTGGCACAGTCGTTTATATCGCCCAGAAGCGTTTGTATCTCTTTGAGCCGATCAATCGGAGTTGCCAGAGAGTCGGCGTACAAAGGCGCAAAAAAAACCAGCGTATAACGGAAGTTCTTAGCGGCAATCCGAAAGCGATGAATTTTGTGAGCCGGCGTCTTCTTCGCCGTGGCGGCTTCGCCCCGACGAAAATGTTCGCCGACCATATCACTCAATATCCGTTTCGCGGTGAGCTGAATCGGGGATGCGTTACAATCCGCATCGGCGTCCCGATGGCCGCGACCGGAGTTGACCGCCGCGCGCCATCTGGCGGGTAAGTCCCGGGCTTTCCAGCGATGGAGAGAAGCGGACAGCGTCGATGCGGCCGAGTCACGCCGCTTCTGGAGTTGGCGCAGCAGCCCGCCGGATTGCGGCAGTTCCAGCCGGGCGATCACATGCATGGCGACGTCGTAATTGCGGACCGCGCCCGCCTCCGCCATAATTCGCTTCAATCCGCGCCTCATGCGCTTCGATTCGCCGCGCGGAAAACAGAGTGGCAGCGCCGCAAGACTGCCGATGAACCGGCGAGTCGCCACGCGAAGGTCGTGCATCTCGTCGATGCCCTGAGATTTTGCGGCTGCTGCGATCCGAACGGTGACGCGACGAAGAAGTTCATCCGCCTGCCGCTTCGCGAAACTTCCGGTGGTGGCGATCGCCATGGAATCCGTCTCTATGTTAGCGTCTTTCGGAAGGGATGCGCAGGATTTGCTCGCACGGTGACGATTATTACCCGAGAATCTGTCCGGCATCGCCCGACTCTCACTGTAAGTATTGGTAACGCCGCGAGATAAGTAAGTTACAGTCCGTTGGTGTCCCACTTGCATGAGAGAACGGCGAGAAGCATACCGTCGGGTGGATAGATTCTCCGGGATTGTAAGACGGAGAATCATTCACCGGGCGAAGCCGGGGTCGGGAAATTAAGGGAGAGTTACTATCATGAAAAGTGTAAGTTATTCGGTTATTGCGGCTTTGGCTGCGGTGGTATCGCTGAGTGCGCAGGAGAGCTCGCATTTAGCATTTCAGGTTGGAGCGGGTTTCACCGAACCTGTAGGCAGGACCGGAATATATAGCGATGTCGGGTTCAACACCTCGGCGGGGATTGGTTACAACTTCAATCCATATGTAGGTGTACTGATCGACGCTAATGTGAATTCGCTTGGCGTGAATTCCGCAACCCTGAGTAACATCGGCGTGCAGGGCGGCAACGTGAACGTGTTTTCCGCGACGCTGGACCCGATCGTTCATCTGACGCCCCATGAAAAAGTGGACGTGTATTTCACTGGCGGCGGTGGAGAATATCGCCGCAGTCAGATATTCGTGGCACCCATAGCCCCCGGAAATTTCGGCGCGGCTCCGTATCTCGGTCTCACCAGGCCGTCGAACCAGCTTGCTTATTCGTCGTCGGTGAACAAGCCTGGTGTGGATATCGGTATGGGTATTGCTTTCGGCAGTAAGTGGGGCGGCAAGTTCTACGCCGAGGCAAGATACAACAAGATATTCCTCGGGGGTTACTACAATATGGAATTTGAGCCGGTAACATTCGGCTACCGATGGTAAGACGGCTTTCTACTCTGCCGGAGCGGCGAGGCGCTTCACTGTAACTGTGGCTGAGCCGCCCGATGTTACTGTAACTCGCTCTCCCGGTCCGGCATTGCGGGCCATCCATTCCTCTTCGGCATAAGGCACGGTTGCAACGGTGTCGAATGCCCAGGCGCGGTATTCACCGGTCGGCAGGCTCTTCTGTTTGGCATGGCCATCGGCGCCACCCGTCACTATTCTGGGTAGCCCGGAGACCGGGGTCAGAATCACGCGGGCGTCGGTGGCAGCATGACCGTCGCTGTCGTTCACTGTGACATCGATACCGCCGGTGTCGTCGCTGACTACAATGTCGACGGGTCCCGCAGCCCCTTCAACAGTGAATGGCTGGCTGATAATATCCTGCCCGCGCAGTGTGGCGGACCGGATATATACGTCGCGACTGTTCACGCCGACATTCAATCGAAGCTCTGTCGATGATGGCACGTTGGCGAAATCGAAACTCAAATGATTCGAGTCCCACTGAGCCTGAGGAATCGGACCATTAAGCCCGCCGTTGTTCGGTGAGGCCGGGCGGAGATTCACAGTCACCAGTGGGTTGGCGGGTGTCGCGGGATTGGAAAACTGGTAGTGCACTGTGCCGCTGAGCGACCCGGCCGGCTGGGGCGCTAGAGTGACATTTTCGACGTCGGAATTGCCCACTTCGACTGGCGCCTGCAGGGTAATCGGTTGCTGGCCTGGCGGATTCGATTGTGAGTTCATTATGGCCATGTACGATCCCGGGGACACCGTCGGGATGTCGAACGATCCGTCGTCCTGCACCGCTCCGAACAGGTTCTGCCCCATAGACAGGTTCATCGGAAGCTTCGTCAGCCGGACATTGGTCCGCGCGGCTGTCGCTGGCAATCCGCTCACGCGGCCGCGGACATGCACGCCCGGCATGGGATTCAGGGTGAACGCTGTGCGAACCTCGCGTCCGGCTTCGACTGACATCGCAATGGAGATTCCCGAGGCGACGGGTCCGGGGAAGCAATCGTCGCGGTAAGCCATGGCAGCGCCGCCACCCACCGCATATGTGAGCTGGGGAGAACCGGCGCAAATCACATAGCGGCCCGGCTGGAGCCCGCCCACGCGGAAGTTTCCCTGCGAATCGGTCACGGAACCACCGGCCAGGACCAGGATGCGCTGGCCAGCCTGCACGACGACGTGCACGGCCTGGATTCGCGCGGATTCGATCGGATCGTTATTCGGATCCGCAACTTTTCCGGCGATGGAGGATTCGGGCATCAGTGAAATCTTCACGCCCGATACCGGCGACCCGGATACCAGGTTGACCATGGTTGGACGGAAACCTGTATTCGATGGGGCCATGTTGCCGTTGATGAAGCCAATGCGCATAGCGTTCACAGGGCGATTGCTGCTGCAGGTCGTGTTGGATATGCTCCAGTTACCGGTGGCGTCAGTGGCCGAGCCCGCCGCGTCGGCTCCGCCCAGGCTCACCATGGCGCGGGGTATGGGTTCGCCGGTCATCGAATTGACCACAGTTCCGCTTACGGCGCAGTCTGTCGCGGGAGCGGGTGGCGGCGGGCCGGGCTGAGAGCCTGGTGCCCCGCCGGGTCCACGCCCGCGTCCGCCACCGCCGCCCTGGGCCTGCAGGGCCGAAACGGCGATCAGTGCATAGATGCAGCAACGGAGCGACATTGGCTATATTTTAGCCTGAATTTCGATCTTTGCACGAAGGGTGGGGAAAGCGAATATAATTGTCGTTTGCCGGTTGATCCGGTGAAAGGCAACGCTCATGCGTCTCGATTACGGTTCCGCCTTTGCAGTTACAATTTTTCTGGGTGCATCGGCCTTTTTGATTCACGCCCAGGCGCCCGCTACGAAGGCCCCGGCTCCGGGCGCCGATGCCTCCCATGCAGTCGCCGGCGGCGGCATCTCGGTGCCGGGCTGGACCGGCAAGATCGACGCCAGCGAAGCCAGAGCCGGCCTGACGCTGGATAGCGCGAAGTTTGCGCTCGAAGGCAACATCATGAAAGTCACTACGGGACCGGCGGTCACTTACTGGAATCCGGCCAATGTGGCAAGCGGGAATTACACGGTCAGTGCGACATTTACCGAGCCAAAATACCAGAACCTGAACAGTCATCCGCACCCGTACGGCATCGTCATCGCCGGCAACGATATGAACACGCCGGAGCAGACGCTTTTCTACTGCGCGCCCTATGGCAACGGTACCTTTATCGTGCGAGGCTTCGGCCCTTCGCCCTTTATGATGAACGGGCGGGGGGCGGCAAACGACGCGGTGCATAAGGCCGCGGGGATTGGCTCGCCGGTGACGCAGGAAGTTGCGCTTTCGGTGAAGGGCAGCAAAGTGGAATGCGCGATCAACGGCGCCGTGGTGGCCAGTTACGACAAGGCCGAACTGGTCACGCCGGGTAAGCTGAAATCCACCGACGGCGTCTATGGGCTGCGTTTCGCACACAACACCGAGGTGCAGGTAACCAACTTCCGAAGAACCGAATAGCTGCCAGCCTGTTAACCCCAGCCTGTTAACCCCAGCCTGTTAACCCCAGCCTGTTAACCAAAGTGATCTTCGTAGCCTGGTACGCACCCCATTGATGCCAGTCCGCCGATCCGTTATGGTTCTTGTATCAGTTCCGTTAACGAAGGCAAGCGTTTTTGCCGGTCCGGTCGAAACAGAACCGCGTCAGGAAGCACTTAGGTTAGGGAAGGCGGCAGAAAATGGAATTCAACGGCAAGCCGAGCCTCGCGGCAACATTGACATGGCGGCATTCCGATCACATATGCGCGCTATCGGACGGTGAAAGGCATGTCGGTCACATCGTGAAAATCGGAGGGCGATGGCATGCCTTTGACGCGATGCACAGCAACGATCATGGGGACGGATTCCGGTCTCTGGGTACTTACGCGTCCGAAACTCAGGCTAAAAATTCCGTGGAACAGTGTTATGGCCCGCCGCCGATGGCGTTCGCGGGTGTAGCTTAGATCTGGTCAAAGGCCAGATCCAGCTTAGATCAACGGCGGGATCTGGCCTAAAACCCGTTCAGTCCTGAGTGGGTTTTGTAACTTCAAAGCTTCGGACCGCATCCTGTTCATCACTGAAATTCGGAAGCAGCATGCTGATGCCAGTCATTTCGAGAATTTTGCAGATTTCCGGGCGAGCGTTCACAATCTTCATGGTGCCCGCGTTCCTGACGAGGTGCGAATAGCATCCCATCAACTGGCCGAGGCCGGCGCTGTCGATTTTCGTCACGCGGCCCAGATCGATGATGACCCGCGAATCGCGTTGCTCCAGCACTTCGCGGCGCAGTTGATCGAGTTCGCGCGCCGACTGGGTCAGCTCGGCGTTGGTGCGGAACTGCAGGATCGAGACGCCGCCGGATTGCTTCCAGGAAACATTGGACGAACGCAGTTCCGCGACCAGCCGGTCGCTGACGCGCAGTTCGTCGAAACATTCATCGCAGCCCAGGTAGTGCCCTTCAAATTCCTCCACCGCGTCGGCGTCGAGGGAACGGGCCAGATATCTGGCAATGATCTGTTCCCGATCTATTGGTTCTTTTGCGCAGATCATAACGTAATTCCGTCCAGGTCCTTACGCGAACTTAGTGTTCGCTGCCGCGTGGTTCGTTTCATCCCCATGAATTTCGCTTCGCCATACTTTGTATTCGGCGCTATTTCGCCCCGGCACGCGCCGCTATTTCGCCTCGCCGCTCTGAGCGCCGCCGCGCGGATAGACCCGTCGAAACCGCTCCTTGGCCCGGAACAGTACGACGCGGAACTGCGCGTCCGTCATGTTCCATTCCTTACATATATCTTCTTTTTCTTTGCCTTCCAGATAAAGACGCCGTAGAATCATGCGATCCCGCTCGGCCAGTTCGCCCAGTCCACGGTCAATGGCCTGACGCATCTCAAAAATCTCGGCGTCCGGTCTGATCCCGTTGTCTTTGATCGGAATATCCGGATCGGCCAGCGGTTCGCGGCGCATTTTCCGCCGGTATTCCAGAATCACGTTGCGGCACACGCCGTTGACAAAGGCTCCGAATTCTTCGGCGCTGTTGCGAATCTGGCTCTGCTGGCTGGCGCGGATGAAGCGCGTGAGGGTTTCCTGCACCAGATCGTCCACATCGGCGCAGTTATGGCCCACATGATACAGAACCTTGTAGCGCAGTTTGAGCCGCAGGCGTTCGAGTGACGGTTCGTTGAACTCCATCGGCGACGATGCAAGCGGGCTGCTGGTCACGGCTGAGTTTCATTCTAACAGTCGCGGGCCAATTCAGGGCGACGGATTACGCGGGTGGCCGAAAAGCGCCACCCTGGTGGTTTCCGACCGTTCCGGTCAGCGCGCTTCGCGGCAGTTGCCGAGCAGAATCAAACACTTAAAGACTGGTAAATCAAGTGCGGTGTATTGTGGCGAGATAAGGGCCGAAAAACGGCCTGCGAAAGAAAGGTTCTTATGCGTATCTTACAGATTGCTCTGGTTTCCCTGGTTCTGGCAGCTTCCACGAGTTTTGCAGTAGCCGCGCGCGGCGGCGGAGGCGGAGGGGTTCGGGGTGGTAGTGCTGGAGGGGCGGTCCGGGGTGGCGGCTATGGCGGCGGGGCTTATCGTGGTGGCGGATACGGTGGCTACGGCGGCGGAGGAGCTTACCGCGGTGGCGGATACGGTGGCTATGGTGGCTACGGCGGATATGGCAACCGCGGCTACGGATATGGCGGCGTCGGCTTGGGATTTGGCGTGGGCCTTGGGTACGGTTACGGCTATCCGGGCTATTACGGGCCAGCCTACTATGATCCTTACTCATATGGTCCTTATGGATACCCCAGCCCGTACGGCTACTACCCGCCAGCGGTTGGCGCAGGCGTGGTGATCGCGCCGCGGATTGGCGTCGGCATAGGCGGCGGCTGGCGGCGGTTCGGCCGGTAACTGCGGCGGCAGAGGACTGCATGCCGCGCTTTCATCGCTCTATCCGGATTGCGGCTGTTTTCGCCTGTACCGCGCTGCTTCCGTGGGCGGCGATGGCGGATTCCTACCAGCAATTCCCCACGCAGTCTGCGCCGCCGATCGTTGTCCAACAACAGGCGCTATCTCCCCATCAGCTCAACAATCTGGTTGCCCCGATCACGCTCTATCCGGACCCGCTTTTGGGCCAATTGCTGGCGGCTTCCACATATCCTCTGGAACTGGTGGAGGCGCAGCAATGGCTGCAGCAAAACCGCAATTTAAAGGGGCAGGCCCTGGTGGATGCGGCCAGGCAGCAGGATTGGGATCCCGGCGTCCAGATGCTGGTGGCATTTCCGGATGTCGTCGCGCTGCTGAATCGCGATATTCGCTGGACGACCGACCTCGGCAACGCGTTTCTGACTCAGCAGGCAGACGTGATGAACGCCATCCAGACGTTGCGCATGCAGGCGCAGAATAATGGACGGCTGGCCACCACGCCGCAGCAGGTTGTGACCGACGATGTGCAGAACGGGCAAACCGCGGTGCGCATTGAGCCGGCGAACCCGCAGGTGGTTTATCCGCCGGTTTACGATCCGGCCTATGTGTGGGGTTCGCCGTCCGTGGGGGCGTATCCGCAGGTCTATTATCCGGGAGCTTACGGCGGTTATGGCTACGGCTTCGGATCTGGCGTCAACATTGCGGGGCTGTTTTCCGGTCTTTTGAACTGGGGAAGCTGGGGATGGGTGCTGGGCTGGTTCACGCACTCTTTGTCGCTCGCCAGTCTGTTTTTTAATATTCTGGGATTCCACGGTTTCGGTGGCGGATATGGTGGGGCCGGATTCCACGCCGGGGGTGTTGGCGCGTACACAGCCTGGGCGCACAATCCGAGTCACCGCTTAGGTGTGCCTTATCCGCGAGGCTTTGCGGCATCGCACAATGCCGGCTACGCATATCGTTCTCCGCAGGTCGCTGGCTTTGAGGGCAATTCGTATCGGAATACGGCGCGGAGTGTCGCTCCACCGGCGCGCCCGGCATCGACACAGAACTCCGCACCTCGTTACATGGCCGCGAATCCACAGACACAGCATTATTCTCAGCCGAAATACTCCGAGCCGAAGTATTCGGCACCAAAATATTCGGCACCGAAGACGCCGAAGTTTTCCGCACCGAAGGCACCGCATTTTTCCGCGCCGAAAAATTCGGGCGGCGGGCATTCGGCTAAGAATTCTCACAAACGCTGATTTTCTCTTCCGCGGGATCGCAGACCAGCGCCGCAACGGGTATATGCTAACTCGAGGCGGATTTGGAGGCCTGTGAATCCTATGAAATTTCTTCTTACGACCACGCTAGTCGCGAGTGCGCTACTGTTCGGTCAGATTGCTTTCGCGCAGGGCCGCGGCGGTTCGGGCGCCGGCGGCCGGGGCCAGCAGGACACTCTGGTATCGCCTGAAGTGCATGCCGACCGCACCGTGACTTTTCGCCTTCGCGCGCCCCAGGCATCGGTGGTCACACTCACGGGCGACTGGCTGGCGACTCTCGCCTCGCCCACCGGCGGAACCGTACCGATGACGAAAGACTCACAGGGCATCTGGAGCGTTACCACCGCGCCTCTTGAAGCGAGCGTTCACCTTTACTTTTTCACCATGGATGGCCTCGCCATCGCCGATCCGATCAATCCGAAGATGAAGCTGCGCGTTCGGACATCGGCCAGTCTGGTGGAAGTGCCAGGCGATCCCGTTCCCGTCTGGCAGTTTCGCGACATCCCGCACGGCAGCATGGATTGGAACACGCAGCACTCCTCCGTTTACGGCGATACGCATGAATTCCTGGTTTATTTGCCACCGGGATATCACGCAGGGAAGGCGAAATATCCGGTGCTGTATCTGGTGCACGGCGCCGGCGATACGGCGCTCGGCTGGGGCACGGCAGGCGCTGCCAATCTGATTCTCGACAGCCTGATCGCGGAGAAGAAGGCTGTGCCGATGATTATCGTCATGCCGTTTAATGGCAGCAACGCTCCGGCGCCGGCCGGCGGCAGGGGCAATGGGGCGGCGGGCGGCAACACGCTCTTTGAAGACTACATGGTGAAGGAACTGATTCCGTTCGTCGATTCCAATTACAGAGTCGCGCCGGGCCGTCGGAATCGCGCGATGGCCGGGCTCTCGGCGGGCGGTGCGGCCACGTATAACGTCGCGTTCAAGCATCCGGAATTATTCAGCGCAGCCGGATTGTTCAGCGCGGCGGGCGGTGGCAGCTTCGAAACGCGCTATCCGCAACTGGCGGCGGACCCGAAGGGCACGAGCGCGAAATTCCCCGTGATCTGGATCGGTTGCGGCACGTCCGATCCGCTCGATCAGGGCGCAAAGTCGCTTGATGCCGAACTGACGAAGCTGAAGATCAACCATACTTATAAGGATCGCGACGGCGGTCACGTGTGGCCGGTCTGGCGCTGGGCGCTGAGCGAGTATGCGCCGTTGATTTTCAAAAAGTAGCGCTCTCTCTCCGAGCTGCGCTTAGCGGCTGCGCGACATGTCGCTCGAAGTTCCGCCCGCCGCCGGCACATAGCATTTCAGCGTGTAATCCATCACCATGCGGTCGGCGTTGAAGCGCCAGCCGAGAGTGCGAATCGTCCGCTTCATGCGTTTGATCCAGCCGCGCGGCAGCCCGTCGCGGTCGCGCTGGTAATAGAGCGGAATGACTTCGTCTTTCAGCACGCGATAGAGATCCTCGCCATCGCGCTGGTCGTGAACGTCCATGTTCGAATGCGTCCGGCCGGTGCCGATGGCGAAGCCGTTCATGCCGTCATACGCTTCCGCCCACCAGCCATCCAGCACCGACAGGTTGAGGCCGCCGTTGAGCACAACCTTCTGTCCGCTGGTGCCGGAAGCTTCGAGCGGACGCCGCGGATTGTTCAGCCACACATCCACGCCCTGCACCAGATGGCGACCCACGTTGATGTCGTAATCTTCGATGAACACAAAGCGATCGGCGAACTGCGAATCGCGCATCAGTTCGGCAATCTGCTGCAGGACGCGCTTGCCCGGTTCGTCGCGCGGATGGGCCTTGCCCGCGAACACGAACTGCACCGGCCGCTTGGGGTCGTTGACCATCGCGCCGAGGCGCTCAATATCCGCCAGAATCAGGTTCGCCCGCTTATAAGTGGCGAAGCGGCGTCCGAAACCGATGGTCAGAGCATCCGGACTCAGCACCTTGCCAAGCCGGTTCACGGTGGATGCCGATTCGTGCCGCAGCCCCGCCTGGGCCTGCTCGGTGGCGCGGCGGCGAATGAAATCGAGCATACGCGCTTTCAAACTGAGGTGCGTTTCCCAGAGTTCCGCATCGTCGATGTTCTCGATGCCTTCCCAGATGCGCGATTCGCCGGAATGCTGGTGCCAGTTGGTTCCCAGATGCCGGTCGTAGAGCCGGAACATCTGCGGGGCCAGCCAGGTGGGCACGTGCACGCCGTTCGTAATGTGGCCGATGGGCACGTCTTCCTCGGCGCGACCAGGAAACAGGCCGGTCCACATGGCGCGCGAAACTTCGCCGTGCAGCGACGATACCGCGTTGGCGCGCCGCGAAAGTTTCAGGCCCAGCACGGTCATGCAGAATTCGTGGTGGTGCCCGGAATGCTCCGCGCCCAGTTCCATCAGCGTCTCGTGCGAAATGCCGAGTTCCTCGCGCAAGGGTCCCAGGTGCTCATCGATCAGGTCTGCGCCGAAACGGTCATGGCCCGCGG
>Ga0302320_10008614_pt1 | contig 22124 bp, 8 predicted proteins | sample Bog_T0_3_FD_202130 | JGI IMG/M metagenome (GOLD analysis project Ga0302320, IMG submission 202130) | Peat permafrost microbial communities from Stordalen Mire near Abisko, Sweden - Bog_T0_3 | ecosystem: Environmental > Terrestrial > Soil > Wetlands > Peat | place: Sweden: Abisko, Stordalen Mire...
ATCTAATATTGTTTCGCGAGTACTTACGGTCGCCAGGGTGATGCCGCTTGCGATATTGTCCGCAAGCATTGGACTCTTTGCTCTAGCAGGATGCAGTGGGAGTAACTCGATGACGACCTCCGCTCCCACCTTTACTCCCGCGGCTGGAACCTACAAAACATCGCAGACCGTAACCATCGCCAGCTCAACATCGGGTTCCGTGCTCTATTGCACTACAGACGGCAGCACACCTAGCGCATCGTCTCCCCAATGCAGCGAACCGATGACCATTTCGAAAACCGAGACAGTCAACGCCATTGCGATCGCACCAGGACAGTCCCCCAGCCCCGTGACAACTGCGGCGTATACGATCAATCTTTCTGCTGCAGCTGCGCCAGTCTTCTCTCCTGTCGCCGGCACATATGCGGGAACGCAATCCGTCACCATCACTGACACAACCGGTGGATCTTTGATCTACTACACCACCGATGGCAGCACGGCGACAACTTCCTCCACGCTTTACGGCGGCCCCATTACAGTTTCGTCCACTGAGACCATCAACGCGATTGCGGTTGCGGGCGACAATGGCCCGAGCGCGGAGGCGACGGCTCTTTACACCATTGCCACGCCGGCTCCGGCTCCAACTATCAGCGGCCCAGGCGGCTCGGTAACAACCACCTATGGTGTTCCGATATCAGTGACGCTCGCGGATTCAGACTCCAATGCAACCATGTTTTACGCAATCAATGCGCCGGCATCAACCGCATCGACGCAATACACTGGCCCGATCGTTGTTTCGGCAGCAGAGACGGTGAATGCCGTCGCGATCGACTTGTCGAATGGATATTCCCAGAGCGCAATGTCCACTCAGGCCTTCATCGCGCTCGATGCTCCGCCGGTGTTCTCAAACCCGGCTGGACCTATCGCCTCCGGGACGCAAATTACCATCATCGATGCGGATCCTTCAGCAACCATCTACTACAGCATCGGTCCGGCCTCGCAGCCCGCTACAACCCTCTACGCCGGACCAATTAGCGTAACCGCCGGCGAAACCATCAATGCCGTTGCCGTCGATACGGCGAATGGCTATGCCCAGAGCGCGCAAACATCCGTTGCCTACACAGTGCCCAGCCAAACGCTGACTCCAACAATAGTGCCGGCGGGCGGAAGTAGCGCGACTTACCCAGCTTCGTTATCTGTCGCGATCACCGATTCGGATGCAAATGCGCAGATTTATTACACCACTGATGGCTCGACTCCAAGCCAAACCCACGGGAGTCAATACGCAGGTCCATTGACTGTCTCCATCACCGAGACCATCAGCGCGGTGGCCATCGATGCGGCCGCGGGGAACTCTGCCAGCAGTATCGCCTCACAGCAGTTAACCATTCTTGAAGCTGCGCCTGTCTTCTCCCCAGCCGCGGGCGGAGTCGCTTCGGGGTCCATGATCTCACTCTCAGATGCTGACCCGAAGGCGGCGATTTATTACACAACCAATGGGAGTCCCGCAACTACGGCCAGTACGCTTTACACCGGACCCATCTCCATTACAGCGGCGGAAACCATCAATGCCGTTGCGGTGAATACGAATGCAGCCACGAATTATGTCCAGAGCTCGGATACATTGGCGGCATACACGCTGCAATCGCCTGCGCCGACGCCGACCATCGCCTCTGCCGGAGGCACAATCGCCACCACATTCCCCGGGACCTTCTCGGTGAGCGTCACAGGTTCGGACGCTACGGCCACGTTGTATTACACCACCGATGGCTCGACACCCAGTTCTACGCATGGCACGCAATTCACCGCCGCATTTATTGTTTCCTCCACCGAAACAGTGAAGGCGATCGCGGTGGATACGTCCCACGGTTACACGACCAGTAGCATAGCGGCTCAGCTGTTCTCGGTGGTGGAAGCCACTCCGTCCTTCTCGCCCGCCTCGGGCACCGTCAGCTCCGGCACCCAGGTGACGATCAGCGATGCGGATCCTGGTGCGGCAATCTTCTACACCACGAATGGAAGCCAAGCCACAATTGCGTCAACCAGGTATAGCGGCGCGATTTCGGTAACAGGATCGGAGACAATCAACGCTGTCGCAGTAAACACATCTTCGAGCTCCAATTACACGCAGAGCCTGGATGCATCCGCGGCTTACAGCCTCTCAGGCTCCGCTCCAATACCTGTCATCAGCACAACAGGGGGCACAAGCACCACCTATCCAGGCACGCTGTCGGTGACCATCACAGACACAGACACGAATGCGGCGATCTATTACACCACAGACGGTTCCGGCCCGAGCGTCACGAATGGGCAACTTTACAGCGGCGCAATTCGCGTGGCTTCCACCGAAACGATTACCGCAGTGGCTGTGGATTTGAATCACGGCTATTCGAATAGCGCAGCGGTCTCCCAAGGTTTCACGGTGACGGAGGCAACGCCAGCTATCGCGCCTGCTGCAGGAACTGTCGCTTCTGGAACCAAGGTCACCATCACCGATGCCGACCCTGGAGCGACTATCTACTTCACCACCAACGGCAGCCCCGCGAACACTTCGTCAACGCCCTATGCTGGCGCCATTACGCTGACTGCTACAGAGACCATCAATGCGATCGCAGTCGACACGATCTCGAGCTATATTCTGAGCCAGGACGCGTCCGCCGCCTACACCATCCTCACGGTGACTGTCCCGCCGCTGACTATCTCCTCGACGAGCGGAACCAGCACAACCTATCCGTCCACCTTCTCCGTAACTCTTGCCGATACGGACACGAACGCAATCATCTACTACACCACCGACGGATCGACGCCAAGCGCCACCAACGGAACCCAATACACGACGGGCACGCCGTTCACTGTGTCTCAAACCGAGACCGTCTCTGCCATCGCCATCGACTCGTCCACTTCGAGCACCGTTGCGACACAGTTGTTCACCGTCCAGGAAGCAGAGCCGCAGTTCTCGCCGCCGGCGGGCAATATCCCCGCTTCGGGCGCTTCCATCAGGATTTCTGACGTGGACCCGAACGCGATAATCTACTACACCACCAACGGAAACCCGGCCACAACCTCGTCCACGCAGTACAGCCTCCCCATCTCCGTAACTTCTGCGACGACCATCAACGCCGTAGCGATTGATAAGACAACCGGGTCCAATTACACGCTCAGTGCGGATGTGTCTGCTGCTTACGCACTTTGCCCAGCGAATTCGGTTTGCGGTACTGTCTCAAGCGGAAACCTGCCGGTTGACGGAGCAACAGTTCAGCTGTATGCGGCCGGGAAAACGGGATACGGCGCGGGAGCCCAGGCCTTGAGCACTACGCCGGCGACCGTCACCACGAATTCCGGAGGCAGTTTCGGGCTGACTTTACCGACATGCCCGACCGCCCCTGGCGATCAGTTGTACCTGCTTGCCACCGGTGGCTCCACAAGCGGCGGCTCGTCTGAGAGCGGCATTGCACTGATGGTGGCGCTGGGAACCTGCAGCAAGCTGGCTTCGGTCACAACGGTCACCATCAACGAAGTCACGACCATCGCCTCGGCCTATGCGCTCTCCGGCTTTGCTACTCCCAACGGCAGCGGTGCCGGAATTGTTGTTGGCGCGCCGGCTCCGAGTGCCAGCTGCACGTTAGCGCAGATCGGCAATTCGACCTGCAACTACAACGGCCTTGTCAACGCCTTCCGCACGGTCAACAACCTGGTCAACATCAGCTCGGGAACGCCGCTGACTGTCACCGAGTTTTACGACGGCAGTGATCCCAACAATCCAACAGGCTGGAGCAGCAGCTACGGCGATACGCAGGCTCCTTACTCCAACTGTGCCGCCAGTCCTACTGCGGCCAATTGCCTCAGCTTCAACAACCCCGTGCCGTCGGACGATCCAAGGACAGGCCTCCCCTTCAGCGCCGCGTCGTATCAGGGCCTGAACACCAGCCTGGTTCCATTCCAGCGCCTCAATACGCTGGGCAATGTGCTGGCCTCCTGCGTTGAACAACCGGGCAACTGCGCTGGCTTAAGCACACTCACAGACGGATCGGCGGATACCCTCCAGGCCGCACTTTATATTGCTCAGAACCCAGGCAAGTGGAGCGGAACGGCCGGTCTTTACGGGCAGATTGCTCAACCCGCGACGGCATTCACACCGCCCTATGGCGATGGAACGGTCCAGACTACGCTAACCGCCGAACCGAACGACTGGACGTTGGCGATAAGCTTCACCGGCGGGGGATTGGGTATCAACCCGGTGATTGACGCAACTGACACACTGCTTAACCAGACTCTGGCCATCGATCTCGCGGGGAACGTGTGGGTAACTGCGGTCCCGGCGAATCCGACGGCTTTGCTGAGCTCTGGAAGCTCGGGAACGATGGCCGGCTTCGACCCCATCGGCGAGGCGCTTACTCCGGCCACGTCACTGGTGAGCGGCTCCGTCGCTGTAGACACGACAAACACTCTTCCCTACAGTACTTTCGGCGGTGAGGGACCTGACTACTCCTATTCAGGCTCCTTGGGTGTTTTCGGTCAACCTGGGTGGCTGGCCATCGACACTTCGAGTCCGCAATTCATTTGGGTAGGCAATAACACCGGGGAGAATGACAGCTTCGACCAAGGCCCGGTGCAATTGAAAGAATCGTCAGCCGTTGCGCCGGGAAGCGCAAGCAATCTCCAGCCGGCAATCATTGGGCCCGCCTGCACCAACGCGTCTTACAACGCCCTGAGTGGGGGCGACATGGCCATCGATGGGAAATACATCTGGCAGCTGAATTATGATGGGACCCTTTCATTCAATGACAGCAACGGAAATTGTGTGAGTGCGATCAGCCTGGGCCTTGGCTATTTCTCCGGCAACATCGGCCTCGCATTCGACTCGCACGGAAACGTCTGGATCGGCGATGGAGGGAGCACCCAGGTCGTCGAAACCTCGACATCCAACACCACCGGCGCACCAAATGGCACCTACAGCAATGTGTACAACGCGCCGACCGCCATTGATACATTTGCCGCCGGGGGCAACGGGAACATGGTTGCCTGCAACGCAAACCAGAATGGCTACGTAATTCTGAACGCGTCCAACACGAACGCCCCGGTGAGCACATTCACTACATCGAATGGTCGCTGCGGAGCCTTCCTGACCGTGGATGGCGCCGGAAAAATCTGGTCCTATGGGGGATCTGCACCTGCCAACCCGCAGCAAGCATTGGATGAGGTCGCCCCCGCCGGGACCCAGATCTCACCCAATACAGGATTTACCGCGACCAGCACTGCTGAGCAAACCTCGACGGGCATGACTACCATCGATGCCGATACCAATTCGGGCTCCGCAGGAGGGGGCATTGCAGTTGACCCTTCCGGAAATCTCTGGTTCCTGAACGGCCGAGCTGGTGGGCAAACGAGTGCGTCTCTTCTCACCAACGCCCTGGTTGAGTTTATTGGCGTTGCCGCTCCGACCGTAACTCCAACAGCGCTCGCGACGCAAAATGGAGCGCAGGCCACCAAGCCGTGATGCAAGCCGAGGCTTCTTAACCCGGCAGCCAGGAACCATACCCTCAGGTCGTGAATGGGCGATGTGGATTCAAACGGCCACATCGCCCGATTGCGCTTCGAAGTAATGCCGCATTCGGTTTCGGTGAGGCATTCGCATTACTTCAGAACTGCGAAACGATTACTTCAATGCTGGTTGCACTCGGGTCTTCGGGCGGTTCGTGAAACCAAGATGATTTATCGATGAATCCGCTTGCTGACCCGTTGTGATCCACCCCGGCATCCCGTTCTACACACGAGAGCGACTAGAAGGCTCGATCCACAGTGGGTCAAGTAACCTCAACTTTGCGGCTCTGCTCTCGCCGCCAAATCCGGAATGCGGCTATGCCTGGGTGCCCCCCCTTCGCTAGGCCGCCGAACCCTAAGGAGCAACCTGGTGAAAAGCTTTCTGAAAGCAATCCTGCTACCTGCCGTCGCGATGTGTGCGCTCACGGCCAGCTCGCATGCGCAAACCACCTTCAACGCCATCGGTTCGTCCGCGCTCTTCCTGGAAGTGGGCGAAGCGGCGTACTCCAACAACGCCGCCAGTTGCGCCTGGTCCGAAAGCTCCAAAGACGTGGTGGCTACGGATACCAGCACTGGCGCGGCGCTGACAGATTCAGGCACCGCCTGGGTTGTGTGGGTGCCGACCGCCGGCAATACCTGCGCCAGCAACACCACCCCGGCTACCGTCTACGGCTATCTGAATACCGACTCCGTCGTAGGAAACCGCTGCCTCTTTAACTCCCAGGCGGGCGGACTTTGCTCCATCAGCTACGCCACGGCTGCCGGCACTTCACCCTCAGGCCTGATTGAAGGCGCCAATGAAGTATCGCTTCCTTCCGCGGTTGCATCTGTTCTCACGGCCTCGCTTGTAAACGCAGCCGCCACAGACATTCGTCCGGAAGATGCGGAGTTTGCGATTACCCGCGCGCTCACGCCATGCGGCTCGACGGTCGGCGGAACCGGTTCGATCGCCCCGTACCTCGGCCTCGGCTACTCCAATGGCGGCTCCATCGGCAGCCACTTCAGCAGCAGCAAATTCAACGTCATCAACTTCACCTTGCCCTCCACATACTATGTGCAGCCGGTCGGCATCGACCCCATGATCGTGACCGTAAACAGCACCGACGCCTCAGGAACGGGCTTTAATGCCAGTGTCACAAATATCTCCCGCGCCGCGTTGGCCGGGTACCTGGATGGATCAATCGGAACAACCAGCGCCGCGGCTGGAAAAGGTGGAGCTGGTACTCCCGAGCCGACTACGGTCATCCTGCGTGAGCCCCTCTCGGGAACCTACAACACCATGGAGTACAACATCCCCAACACCCGCGCCTTCGGAACCTCGCAGGACGTAGGCGCGAACCAGCTCGCCGGCCAGGTCAACTGCAGCGGCTCGGTCCCGGCCTCTAACCCGTTGGCAATCGAGAACACAACCGCGGGCAGCTGGCGCTATCGCGCAATCGGCACCGGTCAGGAACTTTCCGAAACCTTTGCCACCAACGATGCTCTGGGCTATGCATTCTGGGGCGTATCCAACTTCGCCGCAGCTCCTGCCACTGCCAAGTACCTCCTGGTTGACAGCATCGACCCAATCCTCACCACCTACCACACCGGTGTGATCCCCACAACCCAGGCGGAGTTGAATGGAATCACCTTTGAACACATTCTGGACGGAAGCTATCCGATCTGGTCGCTGCTCCGACTCGTTACGGTCGACACCACCACCAAGGGCATCGCTCGGACCCTCGCCATCGCGGCTGCAAAATTCTCAGTCGTAGGGGGCACCACGTCGCACCCCGACTTCGTTGCGTACTACAAGACCAATGGCCAAATCGCCGTTGACCTCGAGCGCTCGCATTTTGCTCCTCCCGGAATCAACTTCCCCGGCTCCAACGGCATTGCCAACCAGCCGGGCAACGGCGGCGTCAGCTTCTACGGTGGCACAGGCGCCTGCACTGGAACCGAGGCGGGCGGCGACGTAGGCGGAGTTTCTATCCCAATCGCCTACGCCGACCAGAACTATTGCACTGACTCAGGCAGCGTTTATGGCATCCTCGGCCGTCGCTACTAGGCCGTTGACTTAACCCAACCTCGTGCAAGATGGGGAGTGCGGCCCCTTCAGGCCGCACTTCCCTGTTCTATTTCGATTGCAGTACTAAAGCAACACGAACAACCGCAACCGCGCTCGGGCATTTGGCCGAGTCCACTCATTTCCAGGGAGATTCTCGATTGAATCCTAAGTTGCTTGCTTTTGGCCTGCTGCTGACTTTGACTACAACCGTATCGCGGTCTCAGGAGGTGTCGCCGACTCCGATGGTTACTGCTCCACCCGCAGCTGTTCAGCCGGAAGACGTGGTGCCCCGGTTCTCGCAGAACGAAGATTGGAGCGCTCTTCCGCTCGCAAAGAGCGGTTTGAACACCGATACCTATGTCGCAGTGGTGCTGTCAAAGACAGAACAGCCGGAATACACGCGCGAACTGTTGCGCGTGCAATGGAGGGCGGCCGACCCAATTGATCTCTACGTTGTGTTGCCGCACGGAGCCACTAAACCACCGGCTATCCTCTACCTCTACGACTTTCGCTTCGATACAGATCGCTTTCGCGATGATGGCTGGTGCAAAAGGGCAGTTCAAGGCGGCTTCGCGGCGGTCGGGTTCGGTTCCGCTCTGTCGAGACAGAGATTCCACTCACGACCTATGAAAGAGTGGTTCGTAAGTGAACTTCAGGAGGCCTTGGGCGAATCGACACACGATGTGCAGATGGTTCTCAACTACGTCGCCTCGCGCGGCGACATCGACATGAACAGAATTGGGATGTTCGCGCAGGGGAGCGGAGGCGCGATCGCACTGCTCGCCGCGGCGGTGGATCCCCGCATCAGGGTGCTGGATGTCCTCAATCCCTGGGGTGACTGGCCGGATTGGTTGAAGGAGTCGCCACAGATTCCAGTGGATGAACGCAGCACGTATCTTGAACCTCAATTCCTGTCGAAGGTTGCGGCCCTGGACCCTGTGTCCTATCTGCCGCAGCTTCATGTGAAAGCGCTGCGCGTCGAGCAGATCATGGATGAACCGATCACGCCGCAGTCGGCGAAGGATAAGTTGAGCGCAGCTGTGACCTCTCCGGATTCAGCGGTTCGCTACAAGGATGCCAGCGCTCACCTAGCCGTCTGGCGTGTGAACGGAATATCCGGATGGATTCGCGAGCAACTCGCATCCCCGGTTGCCCAGGCTTCAAAGGATCTAACTAGATGAGTTGTGGCTTGCTAGAGCCGCGTTCGGGTGCAAGTTGAGATTGTCAAGGGCACCCAGGAGCCTTGACGAAGAAGGCGGGGCGTCAGGGTTTTCTATCCCATAACCTGCGGCGTTGGGCAATCACGTCCCAAGGCGTGAGCTGCCCGTACTGGTGCCCAAGCCGCCCCGCCCCGCCCGTTAATCTCCTCGGCAAAGCGTCTCGATCCAATCGCGCCAGCTCGAGCCAAGCTCGTGTGAATTCCATCGCCGGGCCGCACTGGCCTTCAAAGCAAATTCCATCCTGGCGAAGAACGGAACACCAATGCCATTAAGTCGGCGTATAATTCCGTCGAGAAAACACCACATGGCTTGGGCGCTTGAACAAAGCCAGTCCCCAACCGGGCCTACGTACTACTATCCAATCACCGAAGTAATCCTTCGAGTGAACGGGTACGCCCTGGCGGAGTAAATCAAACCGAAGGAGAGCAAATCATGTTCGATCGCGGAACTAGTCTTATGAGCAACTGTGGAAAGGTAATACCTGCGTCCCTGCTGGCGATGATCTGCATGTTCATCCCCTCCTTCGCTTCGGCTCAAGTTACGCTTTCGAACACCAGCCTGTCTTTTGGTACTCAGACAGTAGGTACTTCCAGCGCTTCGCAATACGTGACCATGACGAATACAGGCACTGCAGCTGTGTCGATCACAAGCATTGCAGTAACCGGCGCCAATGCTTCTTCCTTCGTCTTCGCAAACACTTGCGGCACGAGCCTGGCAGCGGCAGCAAACTGCAGTATTCATGGGCACTTTGCTCCAGCGGCTGGGGGCCCGCTTGCGGCAGCTATCACTATCACTGACAGCGCCGCCGGCTCGCCGCAGAGTATTTCGTTGAGCGGTACAGGGGTAGAACCCCCGGTCACACTGTCGGCGACCAGCCTTTCCTTCGGCTCAGTAAACGTGGGTTCGTCAAGCGGTTCCCAGTCGGTGACGCTCACCAACTCCGGGACTGCGGCATTGTCCGTCACCAGCATCGCAGTTACAGGCGCCAACGCATCGTCATTTGTCTTCGCCAACAGCTGCGGGACCAGTGTAGCGGTTGGGGCGAGCTGCACTATCCACGGGCATTTTGCGCCAACGGCCACCGGCGCTTTGACTGCGGCCATTACCATCACCGACAGCGCCACCAGTTCTCCGCAATCCATCGCGTTGAGTGGCACCGGTACTGGGCAAGCTTTACCCGTGACGCTTTCCACCACCAGCCTTTCGTTCGGCTCATCGCCAATAGGGACGGCAACCGCATCGCAATACGTAACTCTTACTAACACAGGAAGCCAGACGCTGACCATCACCAGCATCGCTGTGACGGGTGCCGATGCCTCTTCGTTCGCATTTGGGAACACCTGCGGCACAAGCGTGGCCGTGGGAGCCAGCTGCAGCATCCATGGACACTTTGCGCCGGTTACCGGAGGCGCTCTCAAGGCGGCCGTGACGATCACCGATAGCGCTTCCGGGTCACCGCAAAGCATCGCCTTGACGGGCACCGGACTTGGGCCGGCCGTAACTCTCTCAACCACGAGCCTTGCGTTCGGCTCGTCGCCGGTAGGCACCGCAACCGCGTCGCAATATGTGTCCATGACCAATACCGGGACCGCGGCACTTTCGATCACCAGCATTGCTGTGACGGGCGCGAACGCATCGTCGTTCACATTCGGAAATTCTTGCGGCACAAACCTGGCAGCGGGAGCCAACTGCAGCATCCATGGACATTTTGATCCGACAGCCAACGGCCCGCTTGCGGCAGCCATCACCATAACCGACAATGCCGGTGGCTCGCCGCAGAGTATCGCGCTAGCAGGCACGGGAGTTGGACCGGCGGTAACTCTCTCGGCCACCAGTCTCGCCTTCGGTTCATCCCCTGTAGGGACGGCGACAGCATCGCAGTCGGTGACCCTTACCAACAGTGGCGCGGCGGCACTTTCCATCACCAGCATCAGCGTCACCGGCACGAATGCTTCCTCCTTCGCATTCACAAATACATGCGGAACAAGCGTGGCGGCCGGAACTCATTGCGCCATCTCCGGAAACTTCGATCCCGCCGCGAGTGGCTCACTGACGGCGGCTGTCACCATCACCGACAATGCCCCAGGATCGCCGCAAAGCATCGCACTTACCGGCACCGGTGTGGGTCCGGTGGTATCTCTTTCAACCACAAGCGCTGCGTTCGGCAGTGTAGCCGTTGGGTCCGCGACGGCGTCGCAGTACATTACCATGACCAACACCGGCGGCCAGGCCCTGTCCATCACCAGCATCAGCGTGACTGGCACGGACGCTTCCTCATTCGTATTTGGAAACTCCTGCGGGACGAGCCTGGCGGCGGGCGCAAATTGCAGCATCCATGGGCACTTTGCACCGGCGGCTGCCGGTCCACTCACAGCGGCCATTACCATCGTGGATAACGCCGCAAACTCGCCGCAGAGTATCGCGCTGAGCGGCACAGGCATCCCTCCGGCACTAACATTGCCCTCGAGCGGTTCCCTTGCGGCTGCTATTCAGAATGACGTCTATAGCGGCTCAATCACCGCCTCCGGCGGCAGCGGCTCCGGCTATGTGTTTACAGTAAATGGCACTGTGATTCCCACCACGGGAGCTCCCGTGCTCATCTCGGACGGCATCTCGGTCTCCAGCACCGGGACAAGTACGCTGAGTATCAGCGGAACGCCTACCGCTATCGGAACAGTAACGCTGACCAACGTCACAGCACAAGACAGTCTGAGCGATACCGCTGGACCGGATACATACACCATTGCCGTGCAAGCCGCCTTTGCAGTGACCGGGCGGATCAACCTCAACAACTATTGCGGCAGCGCGATTACTCTCCCCACCTATACGGTGAGCATCAATACCAACCCGGTTCAAGTCACTACCACCGACAGCAACGGGAATTACGCGTTTGCCGGCGTACCCAACGGGACGTACACGATAACCCCATCCATATCGGGCCCGAGTTCCGCATTTTATCCGGCCACGCAAACTGGGGTGGTGGTCAACGGCGCACCCGTGGTCGTCGCGCCCATCAGTGCCGCACTCGGTTACACGGTCACCGGCGTAGTCACCTACACCGGGACAGCTACCGGGCGAATCTATGTGAGCCTGGCGAACGATACGTGCGGGGCTTCGGTCGGCACCAGCATCGCTGCACCGGGAGCGTTTACCATACGCGGCGCCGCGCCTGGTTCCTACACGGTGAGTGCCTGGATGGACAACCGCGGCTATGGAGTTCAGAACGCATCCAATCCAACCAGCGCGAGCTACGGCATCGCGGTTTCCGACGCGAATCCGAGTGCGTTCGCACTCCCGCTTGCCGACCCGGCGGCCATCAATCTCACCACAGCGCCAACCCTGACCGGTGTAAGTGGGTTTAATGGCGGTGCGCTCCTTCAATTCAAAGCTCCAAAGAGCAGCAACGGTGTCGAATTGCCCACCTCCTACGTGGTTGAATGGAGCACCAGCCAAACCTTCAGCAGCGTGGCAGGAACCCACACCTTCGCGGCGACCGGGAGTCAATCCCCGTGGGTCGTAACTGGCATTACGGATGGAAGCGGATACTACTTCCGCGCCCAGGGCGCGGTCGGAAGTTCGACCAGCCCCTGGTCAACCGCCGCCGGTCCGGTGACGATCGGAGCGCCCACAGGCGCCAACACGCTCTCCGGCCAAATCACCTTCAGTCAAACGGCCACAGGGCCCCTGTATGTGGGAGTCTTCGACCAGAATACGCAGGAAGCCTACATCACGGTGGTGGGCAGCAAGACAAGCCCTCCAACAAGCCCGGCATCGTATACGGTCCAGGTGCCCACCAGCACGCAATATTTCTTCTTCGCCATCCTCGATCAGAACAACGACGGACAAATCGACACCGGCGACATCACCAACGGCAATGCGTACAACATGATCACGCCCACGCTGGAGGTAAGCGGCAACACCACCAGGAACCTGGCGCTGACAAGCGGCAACAGCCTCGCGTTTGCACGCAGCGGAAACGACCTTGGGCTGAGCGAATATGGAGGGAGCAGCCATACCTATGAGCTCGACTTCGATGTGACCGCAGTGGCCAAGCAGCCGGTTGCTGTCACGATTCTTTCCGGTCCTGACATGGCCCTGCCCTTCGACGCCCAGTGGTGCAATGGTTGCGGCTACAACCCCAACAGCTCATTCAGCTTCAACACCACAATCAGCTCCACCGTTCCTACTGTCGGCGCAGTCTATGCCATCCAGGTTACCTATAGCGACGGAACACAAGAGACGATCAACTCCAAGATCACGGCTGTGCTCCCCACCCCCACCAGCGTTTCGCCCGAGGGGCCGGTGAGTTCCTCGAACACCACGCCCGACTTAACATGGGTATATCCTGCGAACGCCGGCAATTACCTCTATCAAATGTGGTTCTCTGACCAGAATTACAGTACGGTGTGGTCGATTCCCAATATCTACTCCAACACCAACAGCTTCACCAGTTCCATCGCACCGTCCATCGCCTGGGGCGACGATCCAACCGGAGCGACCGGGAACACGCCCACAGTCACCAGCCTCACAGATGGCAACGTCTACCATTGGGAGGTTGTTGCGTACGACGCAAACGGCAACCGCGGACAAGACTTCGTCGATTATGTCCCCGGCTTCGTGCCCCTCGCACTGCCCGCCGCAAATCCCATTACGCTGGGGCCCGCCTACCTTGGTCTGGGCTATAACGGAAGCATAGGGGCCATCGGCGGCTATGGCGGCTATAGTTACGCGATCAACGGAATCTACAACTGCTACGGCTGTGCCGGCTTTTCTATCGGAAACGGCCTATATGTCTACAACGCTTATGGCACGTTGAACATCTCCGGGGTCCCAACAGCAGTTGGCACAGTCTCCTTCCAGGTGTACGTGCGGGATGCGTCGTCAGACAACCCGGTTGGGCCTGTCACCTACACCATCACCATCACCCATGAGGCAGTTTCGCTGCCCGCCGCCAGCAGCAATCCTTTGGGAACACCCTTGGTCGGCGTGCCGTATGCGCGAGCGATCCACGCCTCGGGCGGCGTGGGCGGCGCCAATTATACTTTCGCGGTGAACGGCGTCAGCATCCCCACCACTTCAACCTATGTCGCTGTGGCGGGCGCCGACGGTTTGACATTCGCCAGTTCCGGCGGAAGCACATTGGCGATAGCCGGGACGCCTGCCTCGCCGGGGTCCTTCCCCATCGATATCACCGTGACCGACACGACCGAACCCAGCAACACTGCTTCGGTCACCTATCCCATGAATGTAAGCAGCGGGCCCAACGGCGCCAACAACGGCTACCTGAAGGGAACTTACGTCTGCAAGTTCAATGGCTTCAATGACAGCGACGGGTCGCGCTGGGCCTCCCTGAGCAGCTTCAACGCCGACGGCACTGATACCAGCGGCCATGGCAACTTGACCAGCGGCGTTTGGGACCTGAGCGACCACTCCATCAATGAGGCGTCGATATTGGCATCAGGCACGTTGACCGGCACTTACAGCATCGGTGCGGACAACAACGGCCTGATGACCGTGAATCTGGCCGAAACCTCTCCGGCCAGCACGACCTATTCCAACTCGTACGCCATTGCGTTGAATGATGTAAATCTTGCCACCACAACAGCCACCGAGCTTCGCCTGGTCGAGACCGACGATGTTGGCACAACTCCCTCCGGAATGCACGGATCCGGAGTTTGCTACCAGGCCACCACCAGCGCTTTTGCTTCAAGCACTCTGAGCGGCAATAGCTTTGTTGAAGGAATGCAGGGCGAGGATGAAGGCGGCCTGCCCGAGGCATTGGCGGGCAGAGTGGCCCTCTCTGCGGAAAGCGCAACTGGCGGAACGGGAGGCGCACCCGGAGGAACCATCATCAATGCCGTCGATGACCTCTTTTACCTCAAGGACACCACCAACCAGGGCACCTCCTGCACCAGCAGTTGCGGCACCTATACCGCGCCGGATGCGAGTGGCCGCTTCACCATTTCGATGCCGGTGAATGTGCAGGGCGTTCAATCTACTGCCGGGGATGTCGTCTACATAGTCGACGCCAACCGCGCCTTCATCCTGATGACGAGCGGAGATGGCGGCGTGCAATCGGGCGACGTGCGCAAGCAGCAGCAGGCTACCTACTCCAATGCAAGCCTTGACGGCTCGATCGTCCTCTACGCAGACGGGTTCGAATACACGGGCAGCAGCGTGACGGGCTACGATTCCTCGGTCCTTCAGGGCATTGGCACCGGTGCGGGCGGCATAACCACCGAGCAGTATTACCAGGACGCCGACGGCACCTTCAAGAATGGCGGAAGCGTGATCGGTATGACGCTGCCCGTTACATTTGACTCCAGCAATCCCGGCCGCTCCATCGCAACGCTGGGCAGCGACTCGATGTACCTGTACTTCTTCGACGCCAACAGCGCATTGGAACTGGATTGGAATGGCGGCGGCAGCCCGAGTTACCTTGAAACCGGCTGGATGGAACCGCAAACTCAAACTACCTTCACCGAAGCCGCAGCGGCAGGCCATTACGTTTTCGGCCCGCTGCAGGTGATGCGGCCGTTCCAGGTCGACGTTGCGGGAGAACTCAACGTACTGAGTAACGGCACCATCACAGGTGGACTGTCAGAGGCTGATGATGGGTACTTTGTCTGGGACCAGGCTCCATCCTGGACCTACAGTCTGTACACCACCGGCACAGGAGGCATCTTGGTGACTGGAACCGGCGATACGGGTGGGGATAGCTGTGTCGTCATCAGCGCGGCAAAGATCGCCTGCACACCCAACGCTGATTCGAACCCGAACGCCGGAATTCTGCAGCAGTAAACCCCATAGCCTCAGTGCACGACTTGGCGATCGGAGACGATCCGCTCGCCAAGTCTTCCCGAATTCAGAAAATGCTCTATCGGGACAGGCCGGCGATCTGTACATGATACGGGGTCAGCAAGTCTCCGGTTGAATGGCCAACGTCGGCCAGCGCTACCCGGTAATTCACTTGGGTCTGCAGCAGGGTGAGTTCCGCTGCCGCCAAACGCGTCTGCGCATCGAGCACGAAGTAGTTAGTCTCCGCGCCAAGCTCGTACTTGCGCTGCTCGGAGGCCAGAGTCTTCTGCGCCAGCTCGAACGACGTGGTGCCCGCGGCCAGCGCCATGCGGGCTTCCTCAAGTTGATGCACTGCGTTGTGAACCTCGCGCGCAATCGACTCGCGAATCTGGCTCCCGCTGTAGAGGTCGCGCGTGCGCGAGACGAGCGCATTTCCAAGCGCCGACTGTCCGGCGCGATTTTTTACCGGCAGAGTGAGTGAAAGTGTCCCGCCGTACCCCGGATAACCGAAACCGAAAAGCTGGCTCATCGAGGAGCCGAAGCCGCCCGGTGCAATCAACTGGCCGTTGGTCAGGTTGAACTCGTTGCCTCCCAGGCCGTTGCTCTGATAAAAGCCCTGGAACTGCAGATTTGGTTCGAGCTGATTGTGAGCGAGACGGATACTGGTCTCGTCGATGGCCAGCGCATCTTTTGCCGCGTCGAGCTCCGGACGCTGGCTCAGCGCCTGCGCCAGCGCGGCCTCTGCGTCGATGGTTTCCAACTCACCCGAAGGCTCTGGCTTTTCGGTGAGATTCAACGCCATTGACTGGACCTGCGGATCGCGGTCTGCTCCAATCGTCAAGCGCAAATCCTCTTCGGCCTGGGTAAGTACGTACGCCCCTTGGATTGCCCCAACCTTGCGCGCGGCAACCTCCGACTGGGAGCGATAAATATCAAGCGGCGGCAACGCGCCAAGTTCCAGCAGGCGCTTATCGTGATCGTAACTTGCCTCGGCTAATTTCTGCGATTTCTGCTGCACATCCAGACTGCCGCGCGCTTGCACCACGTTCCAATACTGGGTAACCACCTGGAGAATGATGTCATTGACTTCACCTTCAAACGTGGCTTTAGACTGATCGAGCGAACGTCGCGCAATCTTGATGGGAGCCGTATTGGCAAAGCGTCCGGCGCCCTTCAGCAATGGCTGGGTAATCGTGAAACTCAAAGTTGAGTTGTAGTACGGGTTGAAGTAGTTAAAAGAGCTGTTGGTGGAGAACTTATTGCTGGAAATGCTCGCCTGGACGTTGGTGCCGGGCGTGAAAGTCTGCGTGTAGCTCAGCTGGCCGGTCTGGCTCAGTGAGTTGAGTGTCGTGTTGCCCGAGATTCCAACGCCCTGTAACTGGCTGTAAGTCGGCGATGAATAGCGATTGATGTTAAGGCTGCTCTGAAGCGACGGATCAAAGGGCTGAAACTGGCCGAGCAGATTGAACTTCTGCGTCTCGATCTGGGTTTCCTCGATCTGCACGTTGCTATTGTTCGCCAGGGTCAGCAAAATCGCGTCGCGCAAGCCTAGCGTGAGCTTGCCGTCCTGAATATAGTCCTTGAGATGCTGCGGGGGCGGCAACTTGTCGGCTCGCACCCGCGCGGTAAGCAAACCGCGGTAACTTTCGGCGGACTGCGGACAAGCGTCGAGAACGGCAACCAGTGCGAACAGAGAAGTAAAAGCAATGCGAACAAATCTCATCCAGAGACTCCATCGATGCGCGGAGATATTTGGGCAACAAGTAAGAGGCGGCACGACATTGGAAGCAGAAAAAAGTGTGGCCTGAGTTCACTCATAGCGGATGGCCTCCACCGGGTCGAGGCGCGCGGCCTTGGTGGCGGGATAGATTCCAAAGATCAAGCCAACGGAGATGGAAACCAGGAACGCCAGCGCAATGGAACTGAAGGTCACGATGGTAGACCACCCCGCCAGCCATGCGATCAGCCTCGAAATGATAAAGCCGAAAGCGACGCCAATGGTGCCGCCGGCGAAGGAGATCATGGTGGCCTCAACCACGAACTGGCGAACGATGTCCGATTGTCTTGCCCCCACGGCGCGGCGCAGGCCAATCTCGCGGGTGCGCTCAAGAATGCTGGCCAGCATGATGTTCATAATGCCGATGCCGCCGACAAGCAGAGAAATGGAAGCAATGGCAACCATGACCGTGTTGAACAGCTGCTCCGTGCGCTTCTGCTCAGCGAGCAACTCGGCGGGCACCACGATGCTGAAGTCGTCCGCGCCATGATGCGAGGCGTCCAGAGCGGCCCTGACCACTTGCGCGGATTCCGGAATATTCGCATTGTCGGCCAGGTTGAAATAGATTCCGTCTATCTCATCCTTCACGTCGCTGTAGCTATCCTCCAGGCGAAGAAAAGCTGATTGCAGTGGGACATAAATGTTGTTATTTACATCCACCGCGGGCGCCCCGGCGCTATCTCCCTGCGCGCTCAGCTGCGGACTCACCACACCGATCACGCGGAACCACTGCTCGTTGACCTTGACGTATTGTCCAAGCGGATTCGACGAGCCGAACAGGCTCCACTTGGCTGCCGCCCCCAGCACGCACACCGGCGCGCCGCGGTCGTCTTCGTCCTGGTCGAAGAACCTCCCGCTCATCACCTGAAGGCCGGAGATTCGTTGGTAAGCCGGCTCAACACCCATCACGTTGGGGATGTCCTGCTGCGCTTTGGGAATGATTTTGGAAGGCGTCATCTGCTTGCGCGGAGTGGAAGAGTTGATCCCTCCCAGGTCGTCGAGGATGACGCGATAGTCCTTCAGCGTGAGTCCCGGAGAAAGCTTGCGAACCTTCTGGTGCGCCTGCCATTCCGTAGTTTCTTTGGCATTCACAATAAGGTTGTGCACACCCATCTGTTCAATGAATGCCATCACCTTCTGGCGCGCGCCCGCTCCAATGGACAACATGGCCACCACGGCGGCCACGCCGAAGATCATGCCCAGCATGGTGAGCAGCGAGCGCATGCCGTGAACCAGCAGGTTCTGCATGCCCAGCTGCGCGTCTCTTGCCCATTGCTGATAGACGAACACGATGCGCTCCGCGAGGGGGGAACGATTGGTCATCAGGGAGTTCCTCCCAAGCCACCGGACGTGGAGCCGGGAGCCGCCTTGCGCGGAATAGTGGGATCAACCAGGGCGACTGTGGCGCCCGCTTCCAATCCGCCCACCGCCGCTCGGCTCTCGTTCTGGCTTTCGATTTTCACTTCGTGCTGGTCGTAGCCGCCGCCCTTTTTCACGTAGACAATTCGCTTGCCGTCCTTGAGGAAGATGGCCACGCGCGGCAGATAAAGCACACTTTTCTTCGCGCCGCCGTGAAAGACAATCCGCGCCGTGAATCCCGAACGAAGACGTGGATCTATGCCCGCCAGTTGAACGGAAACATCGAAGCTGCCGGCGGCATTGTTGCTGAAGATTTGCCCCATGCTGATTCCGCCCATGCTCTTCACCGTGCCATGAAACGTCTGCCCCGGCAGCGCGTCGAATACCACGTCGGCCGTCTGTCCCGGCTTCACATTATCGCGATCCTGTTCGCCGAGTTTGGCTGTCAAGTCAAGCCCTTCCGGGTCCACGACCTGCGCAATCGAGCTGCCTGGCTGCACCTGGTCGCCCTCGCGATAGTCGGGAAGAATCATTCCGGTAAACATGATTCCTCCCATCACATTCACATTCTTCTGAATCGAAACCAACCCATCCATGGTCGAAGTGACGCGCATTTTATCCAGGTTCTGCTGCGCCTGGTCCATGCCCAGCTTTGCCTTGTTGTACTTTTCCTGCGCCAGGTAGGTCGCAGCCTGTCCGGACTGCTTGTGTGACTCGATGTCCTTCTCCTGCTCGGCCAGTACGCGCTGAGCCTGTGCCAGCGCAAGCTCGTTCTTGTCCGCATCAATCTTGCTGAGCAGCTCGTTCTTCTGCACGTCGAGCTCCGCGCGGCGTACACTGTAGCGATCTTTGAGCAGCGTCACCTGGTCTTCCGCGGCAAGCACTGCGGCGTCGGCTTTGGCCTTGGCGATCTCCTGCTGAGCCTGCTCCAGTTCCGACCGATTCTGTTCCATTTTGTAGTGCTGTTCACTGGGATCGAACTCGAAGACGACGTCGCCTTTCTTGACGGGCTGGCCGGTTTGGACGATGTGCGTAAGCTGCAGCGCATCTCCGCCCACCGAGGGCGCCGAAAGCATGATCGAGTGGCTGGCATGCAACTCGCCGGTGGCGTGCACATCCAGGTCAATCTCGCCGCGACTTACCTGAGCCAGCGGAATATCGTCGCTGCCTGGCTTCGATGGAATGCGTGTTGAAGCCACGACCGCGCCGATGCCGGCGGCCAGCACAACGCCGGTCACTGCCCAGGCAAGGATCCTGTGCCGTTTCGCGCGCGCCATCTCACTCCTTCCCCGAAGGGTCTTTGATCGCCACCATGTCGCCCTGCTTCAATCCGCTTGCGATTAGAATCTGGTCGCGGCTTCTGCGTTCCACCTGGATCGCGCGCTCCTCAAACACAGAGCCGTTCCAGACGTAAGCCACGGTCTGGCCGGACTTGAGGAACGAGGCCTGCGCCGGAATGGCGATGGCGTCTGCAACCCGGTCCACGATGATCGTGATCTGCACCGTCATTCCCGGCTTGAGGCGCGCGTCGGGCTGATCGATGGAGATCTCGAGATCGAAGTTGCGCGGAATGGGCCAGCCGGCGGAAAAGTCTGAAGTTGCGATCGTGCCAATGTGCTCCACCTTGCCCGTAAACTGGCGATCCGCGATTGCATCCAGCTGCAATGTCACCTTCTGCGATACGGCGAGCCGCCCACGCTCAGTTTCGTCCACGCGCGCCGCGATACGCATGGAAGCAGCATCGGGCAGTTCCGCAATCGGCGTCCCCGGCCAGGCTCGCTCGCCCGCTTTGAAGGTGGATTCTGTGCCGTTGTGCCAGATGGATAGAAGGCTGATGTTCCCGTCCGCAGGCGCTCGCACCGTCATTGCGCCCAGCGATGTCTTGGCGCGTTGCTCGTCGAACTCCGCCTTGCGGCTGGCATTCTTCTTGTCCTGAATTGTTGCCTGGTCCACCGTCTTATCTGACTTCAACTGCTCCTCTGCCACTTTCAGCGCCTGCTCGGCGTCTGCCAGTTTCAGGTTGGCTTCCGCACCCTCAATCCGGGATACAATCTCGCTCTTGCTCGCGTCCAGCTTGGCCACTTCGACGTCGTACTTGGCTTTCATGAGAGCGGTGGTGTCGACTTCTTCGTTCAGGCCTCCCTGGGCGCGGACCTGGTCGATCTCCGCCTGCGACGACTTGAGCACTGACTCGTCCTGCGCCAGATCCTGCTGTGTTTTCGAGGGATCGAACTCGATGACGACGTCCCCCTTCTTCACTTGCGCGCCATCGGCGGCGATCTTCAGTATCTGCAGGTCCCCGGCGTTTGCGGGCGCGGTCATGGTCACGGATTTCATCGCCTTCAACTGGCCGCGAAACTCCAGAACGTCGAGAAACTCGCCGCGTTTCACTTGAAATGTTGGAACCGCAGGCGACTTCGGTTTGAAGTGCGCGACGCCGTACACGCAGGCGCTGGCCGCCGCCAGGACAAAGACAACCACGAGCGTCCTGCGCCTTACCCAAAGGTCCAGCAGCCTCTGTCTCATTGGGACGAACTCCCCGCGCCTGCATGCTCCACATCCACCGCTGCGGAAAGATCGGGCATCAGCCGCACATCGTGGCCATCGATCGAGAATGTCGCCGAGAAGTTGCGCAGGCTGGAAGAGAAATTACCCGGCGTGCCCATGGGATCTATCGCTTCCAGGCGCCCCGGAAGCACCAGGTCGTTATATGCGTCCAGATGCACCAGCGCCGTCTCACCGAGCTTCAGGCTAAGCAAATCCTCCTGGTTCACCGGAACGCGAACCTCCATGATGGACGGGTCGACCACCTGCATGAATGGGACGCCTGGCCGCACCTGGTCGCCTTCCTGCACCTCTCCCATGTTGCCCTGTTTCCAGATGGTGTTGAAAACCACGATGCCGTCGATCGGCGCGTGAATTTCCATCAGCGCGGAGTTGGCTTGCGCGTGCTCCATGGTCTCGCGCGTACGGTCGCGCTGTATTTCCAAAATTCGAATCGACGCCTGCGCTGCTCGGCGCCGCAGGTCGAATGTCTGCTTCAGCTGCGCCAGCGTGGCCTTCGCTTCGTCCAGGTCTTCCTGGGCTTTTTCGGCGTCGATACGGGAAAGCAGCTCGACCTTCTCCATCTCCAGCTTGGCTTTCGCCAGGCTGTCTTCGGCCTGCTTGATATCGGTCTCGTCCTTGGAGCGTGCGGCGTCTTCCTTGGCCTGCCCTTCCAGAACCTGTTGATTCAGGTTGTCAGCCTGGGCCTGCTTGTCGATGAAGTCGCGCAACTGTGCCTGGCGGTCGAACTCGACCAGTAGATCGCCCTTCTTGACCCGCGTGCCGCTGGGAATCAGTTTGGTGATGGTCAGCGAACCCACCTGCGCACCGGAGATGAGTGGCGCCTGAATGGCCCTCG
>Ga0302320_10008615_pt1 | contig 22124 bp, 24 predicted proteins | sample Bog_T0_3_FD_202130 | JGI IMG/M metagenome (GOLD analysis project Ga0302320, IMG submission 202130) | Peat permafrost microbial communities from Stordalen Mire near Abisko, Sweden - Bog_T0_3 | ecosystem: Environmental > Terrestrial > Soil > Wetlands > Peat | place: Sweden: Abisko, Stordalen Mire...
AAAACCTTCCGCGCGCCGCGGCCAGCTAGCAGCCGTCAGGTCGCTTGCGACCTCACGGCTGCTTGTGCCAAGCACAGACGCCCAGTCAAACCGAGGCCCCACGGTGCTAGCAGCCGTCAGGTCGCTGGCGGTGCTGGGATAGCGCGTGCTTTCAAATGGGACTATAATGATCCTGAGGTGTCAAATGGCATCCAACCCCGCGCAAGCAACCACCCCCTTCGGCGGCGGTCCCGATCTTGACCGGCTTTCCGGACCCGGGCTTCGCGCCTTCCTCAAGCTCGGCGAAGCATGGGGCTTGTCCATCGAGGAGCAGCGCCTTCTGCTGGGCGGCATCAGCAAGTCCACCTACCATCGCTGGAAGAAGGATCGGGACGCCACGTTGAGCATCGACCAACTGGAGCGGATCTCCCACCTGCTGGGCATCTACAAGAGCCTCCAGATCCTCCTCCCGGCCTCGGCCGACGAGTGGCCGCGGCGCCCCAACAGCAATCCCCTGTTCGGGGGAAGGCCCGCCATCGACCTGATGGTGCATGGCGGCATGACCGGGCTGAGCACCGTCCGGGCCTTTCTGGACGGCCAGTGCGGCGGGTGGGCATGATCCTGCAGATAGGACCATCCCCATGCTGGAGGGTCATCGCGACGCTGGTCCCGGGAACGGATCTGTTCGGGGGAATCACCGATTTCAGCGAATGGGAAGCCGTGGCCGAAATCGAGAACCTTTGGAACGAACGGAGCCTGGGGCCCTTGGGCAACCTTGCCGCGATCCCCAGGGAGCAGCGTGCCCATGGCCCCGGCAGCGCCTACATCATGAGCCCTTTCGCGTTCCGGACCCCGGGCCGGTTCGGCGATGGCTCCTTCGGAGTTCTGTACGCCGGCCTGGAGGAACAGACCGCCCTTGCGGAAGTGGCCTGGCACCGGGCCAGATTCATGCGGGAGTGGGAACTTCCGCGGCAGACCATGGACTATCACATGCTGGGCCTCGTCTTCGAAGGGTCGGTTGAGGATCTTCGCGCGTCCCGGCCAGCCTTGCCCGGAGTCTACGCCCCCGATTCCTGGGTCGAGGGGCAGGCCCTGGGAGCCAGGATCCGGGCCACCGGGGCCGATGGGATCGCCTATGCCAGCGTGAGGCATCTCGGTGGGGAATGCCTGGCCGGTTTTCGCCCCAATGCCTTCAGCCGCTGCCATTTTCTGCGTCCGGCCCAGTTCTTCTGGGATGGCCGGGCCATCCATGGAGCAGGGCTCCCGGGCCGTTTGTTCAAGTGATTCCGAGGTGGACCTGCTGTTCCTCCACCAGGGCCGGCGCCTGGGCTTTGCGGTGAAGTTCTCGGAGGCCCCAAGGCTCACCGCCTCCATGCGCAGCGCCGCGGAGCAACTGAAGCTGGATCACCTCTGGGTGGTCTATCCCGGAGCGCACGAGTTCCCCATGGCCGAAGGCATCACCGCGCTGCCGCTGCAAAACGTTACCCGCTGGGGTCGTGAACGCTGCCGGTGAAACCGCTCCAGGGATTGACCAGGCGGATGCCCAGGCCCTCGAAGTCCGAGCCATTGCTTGTGACGAGCGCAAGATCATGCTGCTCGGCCGTTGCGGCGATGAAGGCGTTCATCGGGCTGACGGGGCGGCCAGCCGCCTGGCCCCGTGCCATGACCCGGCCCCAGCGGTCGGCGGTCCCAGCATCGACCGGCAGGACGCGCCCCTCGAACCGGAAAGTCAAATCCTCGGTCACCCACCCGTCAAGCCGTTGGCGCCGGGCGCCAGCAGCCATCCGCTCGATGCCATGCCGCAATTCAGCGAGGGTGATGACGCTGATGAATACGCGATCCTCGTCGATTTCCGCGAGCCAAGTCACCACCCCGGGGTTGGGGCATGGCTTGGTCCATTCGGAGACGACATTCGTATCGAGGAGAAAATTCACAGATCAACCTTGCGCAAGCCGCCCTTCGTCCTTTCCGCATCGAGGCCCGAGTCGCGCAAAGGCGACTCCGCGAAAAATTCCGCCAGGTTTCCTTGGCGGCGGGTCTTCCGTTCCCACTCCTCTGCCGAGACCACCACGACGACGATGTGGCCATTCCTGGTGATGGTCTGCGGACCACTCACCCGGGCCTGGTCCACCACCTCGCTGAATTTCGCTTTGGCCTCCGCGACCGTCCAGAGCTGAGTGGTCATGGTGATGCCTCCCTGCCTTTGATCACAGTAGTCATTATAGTCATTTTCGGGTTTCCGGCCACCCCTTACTCCTGACCAGGGCCATCAAGCGGACGGGGAACCTGTGAGCCAACGGTTGTATTAAGCGACCAAGTCGCCCGAGGCCACATGAAGGTTGCCCTTCAGGACGCGGGAACCCTGCCGTTCGATCTCCTGCCAGGCTCCGTCCGCGATGGGCGCCATTTTTCGCCTGAGTATGTCCGCCATGATGATTCCTCCGTCATTTCAAGTTGCCCAGACCAAGCCCCTTGCCGTCCGGGGCCGGAGGCGCGGCAGCCCCAGGGCCGGGATGTCGCCGGAGCGGAACAGCATTTTCCGCAGTTGCAGCTCGAATGCCGGCTCGGTGCGGCGCAGCCATTCCAGCAGCATGGCCGCGTGCTCCATCTCGTCGTTGCGGTTGTGGATCAGGATGGCCTTCAACTCCAGGTCGCTGGTGACGTCCGCCCGCTGGTGGTATAAGTCGATGGCCTCCAACTCCTCCTGCAGGCTGGCCAGGGCCCGGTGGAAATGGAGCGCTTCGGTGGAAAGCCCGGTCTCAAGATAGACGCTGCTCATGAGGACACCGTGGAGGTGGCCCTGATCACCTATGCCATGGCCAAATACAAGGGCGCCAGTTATCCCGATTGCGGCGAGACGTCTCTGCGGAATTTCTTCAACTTCATCCTGGCCAAACATGGCGTCATAGCCCCGGACACCCTCGAGGCCTTCCTCGCCAAATGCGCCGGCCAGCCCGAAGAACACAAGGGGGAGAAGGGGCCTGGCCGGCCGATCGCGCACAAGGAACTGGACCATCTCGCCGGCTTCTACCGGAGCTATTCCAAGCTCTCGGAACAGTTTTCGGAAACGGCCCGCAATGCCTGGAGCGAGGTGGTCAGCAACCTCAACCACACCCACGATCCGCTGCTCATCGACTACCGCGAGAGGACCCATAACCTTTCGGGCGGTCCAGGCATCGTGAACATGCTCAACCTAATCGCCCACCTCCTGCCCGACCCCGTCCTCAACCACCCGTGGTCCAAGGACCCCGGAGTCCGGATGGAGGAGGCGGGCCGGAAGCTGGACGCGCTCTGTGCCCTGGCCTCCAGGGACGGATTCGCCGTCGAGTGGCAGGTGGGAGGAATGAAGCAGGTGAACAATCCCCACCCCACCATCCAATTCTCCATCAACGAATCAGCCGCCCTTGCCTGGGAATTCAACGCGCATCATTACGCCCTGGTCGATCTCTCCGCCTCGGCCGGCCTGGGCAGGGAGGGCGCCGGCGTCGCCAGGTACGGGGGATTCCTGGCCCAGGCGTGGAAGTGCCGGCTCAGTCCCTCCCCCTACCGGATCGACCCCCTTGCCCCGCTACCGGTACTGGCACCTCTGGCTTCACTCGACCAGATGTTCAGCGAAAACCTCAGGGACCCGGATGTTGCCCTGGGCTTGACCTCTTGCTTGCTGGTCTCGGATCCCACGATGGCACGCACGCCCACCTTCTCCCTGCTCTTGCGTTCTCTTGTTCCGGACTACCAGACCGCGGACATCCTTTCCCGTGGCCTGGCACGCCGCAGGGATCTGACGGAGGACAGGGGGTTCTACCCGATGGGAGCCCTTTTGCGGTGGCCCCAGTCCGCGAGGGGCAGAATCCTGCTTGTTGCCGCCAATGGGAACGTGGGGATCACGAAGCTTATGATCGACCATGGAGCCGACGTAAACGCCACCGTCCCGGTTCTTTTTCTGCGAAAGAATGTCCGGCCGATTTTCCGGGCCATCGATTCATCCTCGGGTGACGAGGAAACAACGGAAGACAGCCTCGGCCTGCTGTTGGCGACGCGCCCAAGGCTGAACCTGAATGTGATTGGGTACGACCAAACTACCCCACTTATCCATGCTTTGCGGAAAGGCAGGGCCTTCGCCAGACTGTTGGCTGCCGGGGCCGACCCGAATTTCCCGGACGGAGAGCGCATAACCCCGCTCAATAGAGCCGTCATGTTCAGGAAGCTCCCGGAAGCCGAGGCACTCCTGGAAGCCGGAGCCGACCCCTTCAAGAAGAACAGGGATGGGATGGATGCAGTGGACTATGCTTGGCTTAACAAGAGTTTGGACATCCTCGCGTTGATCGAGCGCCGGTTCCCGGGCCGGACCAAGGATTCCATACACAAACCGAAAGAGCCATAAAGGATCTCGCGCATCATGACCGGGTTCGGGTCCGGCCCTCAGCCCAGCAGGCGCCCATAGAGGTCCAGGTATTCCCGGGCGGAGGCCGCCCAGCCGAAATCCTGGGCCATGCCCCGTCGCTGGATCCGCACCCAGGCCCTGGGGTCCTGGCGGTAGAGCTGGCAGGCCCGGCCGATGGTTTCGCCCAGGATCCAGGGGTTGGGCTCCTTGAACACAAAGCCGGTGGCGGTGCCGTCCATCATGGACTGGGCGTCGGCGTCCACCACGGTGTCGGCCAGGCCGCCGGTGCGGCGCACCAGGGGCAGGGCGCCGTAGCGCAGCGCGTACAGCTGGGTGAGGCCGCAGGGCTCCGCGCGGGAGGGCACCATCACCACGTCGGCGCCGGCCAGGATCCGGTGGGCCAGGCCCTCGTCGAACCCCAGGTCCACGGCCACCCGCCCGGGATGGGAGAGGGCGGCGGCATGGAACCCGGCTTCCAGTTCCGGCGCGCCGGTGCCCAGCACCAGGAGCTGGGCGTTGAGCTGGACGAGGTAGGCGACGTTCTCCAGCACCAGGTCCAGCCCCTTCTGCTCCGCCAGCCGGCTGACCACGGCGAACAGGGGGGTGTCGGCGACCTCGTCCAGGCCCATGGCGCGCTGCAGGAGGTTCTTGTTGATCTTCCGGGCGGACAGCAGCTTGGCGTCGTAGTGGATCTCCAGGTGCGGGCTGGAGGAGGGGCTCCACACGTGGTAGTCCACCCCGTTGAGGATCCCGGTCAGGTCCCGGGAGCGTTGGGCCAGCAGCCCGTCCAGGCCCGCCCCGCCGGCGGGAAGCTGGATCTCCGCGGCATAGGTCGGGCTCACGGTGGTGATCCGGTCCGCGTAGGCGATGCCCGCCTTCAGGAAATTGATCTTGCCATAGAACTCCACGCCGCCGGGGTTGAAGCAGCCGGGGGCCAGGCCGAGCTCGGCCAGCAGGGTGCGCGGGTAGAGCCCCTGGTAGGCCATGTTGTGGATGGTCATCACGGTCCTGGGCCGAGGCCCGCCGGGCTGGGCCAGGAGCAGCGGCACCAGGCCGGCCTGCCAGTCGTGGGCCTGGACCAGGTCGGGCCGCCAGCCGCCGGCGTCCCCGGCGGTGGCCAGGGCCGCGGCGGCCCAGGCCAGGGATCCGAATTTCCGGTGGCTGTCGCCGGACTCCTCGTAGGGCCCCCCGGGCCGGTCATACAGGGCCGGGCAATCCAGCAGGTAGATCGGGACCCCGGTGCCGGTGCGGCCCAGCAGGAACCGCGCCGGCCCGAGCCCCATCAGGTCCGGCGTCGCGCCCGCGGGCTCCAGGCCGGGGATGCCCTGGAGCAGGGCCGGGAACCCGGGCAGCAGCACCCGGGCGTCCGCGCCCAGGGCCCGCTGGGCCGCGGGCAGCGCCGCCAGCACATCGGCCAGCCCCCCCACCTTCACGTAGGGGAAGATCTCGGTGGCAACATGGAGAAGGCGCATTCATCAACCCCGCAGTCGGTCCAGCATCGACCCTGATATCAGGGTTACACCACCGGGGGTGCGATGGAAGCGCCGCGCGTCGTCTTCCGCGTTTTCGCCGGCCACCAGCCCTTCGGGGATGCGGCAGCCGCGGTCCACCACCACCTTGCGCAGCCAGGCGCAGCGTCCGATGTCCGCCCCGGGCAGCACCACCGCCTCGTTCAGGTGGGCGTGGGAGTGCACCCGCACCTTGGAGAAGAGCAGCGAGTTGTGCACCGAGGCGCCGGAAACCACGCACCCGCCGGAGACCACGCTGCTCAGGGCCACGCCGTTGCGGCCGGGATCGCTGTGCACGAACTTGGCCGGAGGCAGCTGCTCCTGGTGGGTGAACACGGGCCAGTCGTAGTCGTACAGATTGAGCGCGGGCTCGGTGTAGGTGAGGTCCATGTTGGCTTCCCAGAACGCGTCGATGGTGCCCACGTCCCGCCAGTACGGCGCCAGGTCCCGGTTGCGGATGTGGCTCTTCTCGAAGCGGTGGGCGAACACCCCGGCGCGGGAGATCAGCGCGGGGATCAGGTCCCGGCCGAAATCGTGGGTGGACGCGGGGTCGGCGGCGTCCCGCCCCAGTTCCTCGAACAGGAACCCGGCCCTGAACAGGTAGATCCCCATGCTGGCCAGGCAGTGGTCGGGCTGGTCGGGGGCCTCCTCGGGCTTCTCCACGAAGCTGGTGATCCGTCCTGAGCTGTCGGTGCCGGCCACCCCGAAGCCCTTGGCCTCGGCCCTGGGCACTTCCAGGCAGGCGATGCTCATGTCGGCGCCGTGGTCCAGGTGGTCCGCCAGGAACACCCGGTAGTCCATCTTGTAGATCTGGTCCCCGGCCAGGACCAGCACGTGCTCCGGATGGTGCCCCTGGATGTTGCGGCTGTTCTGGTACACCGCGTCGGCGGTGCCGCTGTACCACTGGTCCCCCTCCAGGCTCTGCTGGGCCGGCAGCACATGCACGAACTCGTCGAGGTGCCCGCTGAGGAAGCTCCACCCGTACTGCAGGTGCTCCAGCAGCCGGTGCGAGTTGTACTGGGTGGCCACCAGGATCCGGCGGATGTTCGAGTTCATGCAGTTGGAGAGGGTGAAGTCGATGATCCGGTACTTGCCGCCGAAATCCACCCCGGGCTTGGAGGATTCGCGGGTGAGGTCATGCAGGCGCTTTCCCCGCCCGCCGGCGAGCACCACCGCGACGGTGCGTTCCGGGGCCCGGAAGATCTCCTGCTGGGACATCCCAACCTCCTGCCCGCCGTGCCGGCCGGGTCAGCCAACCTTGGCTAGCTTAATGCAGTTTCCATCACCGCCTGCAGTTCCTTCCAGAGGAAGTCGTCGGGCAGCGCCGTCATGCAGGGCAGGCCCGGGACCGGGCACTCGAAGGTCATGCATTCCAGGCAGCCCAGGTCCTCCCGGCGCACCACCCGCACCCTGGGGCCCCGGGGCGCCGAATGCCGGGGCCGGGTGGGGCCGAACACGGCCAGGGTGGGGATCCCGCAGCCGGCGGCCAGGTGGGCCAGGCCCGAATCCATGCCCACCAGGGCCCGGGCGCCGGCGATCCAGGCGGCGGAGACGGCCAGTCCGCCCTGGCCGGCGCAGTCCAGGGCCCCGGGCACCCGGGCCCGGATGGCCGCGCTGAGGGCCTGGTCCACGGGCCCCGCCCCCAGGATCACCGGAGTGAGCCCGGAGCGCAGCAGGCGCTCGCCCAGGGCCGCGAACGAGGCCACCGACAGGCGCTTGTTCTCGCAGTTGGCGCCCGGCGCCAGCACCACGTAGTCGCCCAGCCCCAGGTCCGCCCGGCGGGCGGCGACCGTCTCCATGGCCTCGGTCCTGGGCCGGTAGGGACGGAACGGGCCGGGCGCCAGGTCCGGGAAGGCCCTGGCCACCACCGAAGCGTAGCGGTCCACGAAGGCCGTGTCCTGCTTGTAGAAGGCGACGCTGTGGGTGTAGAACAGGCTGGCGCCGCCGTCGCCGCAGCCCAGGCGCAGGGGCACCCGGGCCAGGAAGGCCGCCAGCATCGGCCGGTGGCTCTTGGGGAAGTTGATGAGCGAGGCCGGCCGGTGGCCCCGCAGCAGCGCCGCTGCCTGGAGCGGGCTGTACTTGCGTTCCGGATCCGGCACCGCCGCGCAATACTCGGCGCTGCCCGCGAACAGGTCCACCACCCACCCGGGCCCCCAGGCCACCAGCGGCAGCCCCGCGGCCCGCAGGGGGGCGATGGCCGTGTGGATCATCATGGCGTCCCCGAAGAACCGGGGAAACCGGATCCAGTGGGCGCCCATGGGGAGAGGTACGGTCATGGCCAGGCTCCTAGTTGTGCACGCCCGGGGCCTCGCGCCCGGTCTTGTGCACGTACTCCAGGTACGAGCCCTGGTAGATCATCGGCCCCTGGTGCTCCGCGCCGCCCAGCTCCAGCACGCGGGTGGCCAGCCCGCGCAGGAAGGTCCGGTCGTGGGACACGAACAGCATGGTCCCTTCGAAGTCCTTCAACGCCTCGATCAGCATCTCCTTGGTGGCCAGGTCCAGGTGGTTGGTGGGCTCGTCCAGGATGAGGAAATTGGGCGGGTCGAACAGCATCCTGGCCATGACCAGCCGCGACTTCTCGCCTCCCGACAGGGCGCGGATCCGCTTGTCCACGTCGTCACCCATGAACTGGAAGGCGCCCAGCAGGTTGCGCAGCACCCCCAGCCCTTCCATGGGGAAGTCCTGCTGGATCTGCTCCAGCACGGTGAGCTCGGCGTCCAGGAGATCCATGGACTGCTGGGCGAAGTAGCCCAACCGCAGGCTCGCCCCCAGGCGCACGCTGCCGGCGTCCGGGGCCACCACCCCCGCCACCATCTTGAGCAGGGTGGACTTGCCCGCGCCGTTCTTGCCCATCACACACCAGCGCTCCCCGCGCCGGATGTGGAAGTCGAAGCCATCGTAGAGCACCCGCCGGCCGTAGGCCTTGCCCACCCCCTCCAGCATGGCCACGTCGTCGCCGGAACGCATGGGCGTCCGGAAATCCCAGCGGACCACCTTGCGCTTGCGCGGCAGCTCGATGCGCTCGATCTTGTCCAGGGCCTTCACCCGGCTCTGCACCTGGGCGGCCTTGGCCGCGTGGGCCGAGAACCGCTCGATGAAGCGCTGCTCCTTGGCCAGCTTGGCCTGCTGCCTGGCGTAGGCCGCTTCCTGGTTGGCCTCCCGGGCCTCCCGCTCGCGCAGGTAGAAATCGTAGTCGCCGGAGTAGGTGACGATGTCGCCGCCATCGATCTCGATGACCTTGGTGACGATCCGGTTCATGAAGTCCCGGTCGTGGGAGGTCATGAGCAGGGTGGAGGAGACGCTCTTCAGGAAGGCCTCCAGCCAGAGGATCGATTCGATGTCCAGGTGGTTGGTGGGCTCGTCCAGCAGCAGCACGTCGAACTTGCCCAGCAGGACCTTGGCCATGGACACCCGCATCTTCCAGCCGCCGCTCAGGGCGCCCACGTCGCCGTCGATCTGGTCGTCCTCGAACCCCAGCCCGCCCAGGCAGGCCTTGGCCCGGGCCTCCAGCTCGTAGCCGCCCAGGTGCTGGTACTCCTCCTGGACGTGGCCGAACCGCTCCAGGATCGCCTCCAGCTCGTCGCCCCGGGCCGGGTCGGCCATGCCGTGCTCCAGGTCCATGAGCTCGTGGTGCAGGTCCCCCAGCCGGCCGCTGCCGGCGATGGCCTCGTCCAGCACCGAGCGGCCGGCCATCTCGTCCACTTCCTGGCGGAAGTAGCCCACGGTCAGTTTCCTGGGCATGCTGACGGTGCCGTCGTCGGGGTGCTCCTCGCCCATGATCATCCGGAACACCGTGGATTTTCCGGCGCCGTTCGGCCCCACCAGGCCGACCTTCTCACCGGGGTTGAGCTGGAAGCTGGCGTCGATGAACAGGATCTGCCGACCATACTGCTTGCTCACATCGGAAAAGGAGATCATGGCTGCGGGAGGGGGCGGCGAATCCCCCGGCTGGCCGGAACCCATGCAAAAACCAAGCAATCCCCCTGTTCGACCCCACTAGCCTACCGCATCCCGCGGCTCAGAGCAGCAGGCGCTCCAGCACCTCGTAGCTGCGCGGCCCGTCCAGCTCCCGCCGGAGCCGGTCGCGCAGGACCCGGGTCACCGCCCGGGCCGCGGGGCTGCCTTCCGGGTCCGGGGCCTCCTCGGCGGTGCAGGTGCGCAGCAGGCGCAGGTGTTCCCGGGCGCCGGGGGGAAAGGCTTCCCGCGGGTCCACCGGCGTGCAGGCGGCGCAGCGCCAGCCGTGCTCGTCGGTGAGCAGCACCAGCGGCGCCTCGCCGTTTCCGCACAGGCCGCACAGGCGCGGGTGGGGCAGCACGCCAAGGCAGTGCAGCAGCCAATGCTCGCCGTAGGCCAGGATGGCCATGGCCTGGTCCGGCTTGGCCTTCAGCGCGCGGGCGCAGGCGGACAGGAGCCGGAACAGGCGCGGGTCCTCGACCCCCTCCCGGGCCACCCGGTCGAACACGTCCGCCAGGCAGGCCACCACTAGGTTGGATTCCAGGTGGCCCAGGACCAGGGGCGAGTGCACCAGCTCGCAGCGGGTCACCCGCCGCACCTCCACCTGCTCCTTGCCGAAGAAGCTCACGTTCACCAGGCCCAGGGGCTCGAAATTGGAGACCCACTTGGCCGACGGCTGCTTCGCCCCCTTGGCGAGGCCCACCAGCCGCTCCCCGTGCTCGGTGAGGAAGGACACCACCAGCCCGCCCTCCTGGAAGGGGGAGGGACGGAGCACGATGGCGGCGTGGGTCTGGATCATCCGAGTCTCCGAGAAACCCCGTCGTTTAGGGCGGGGAGGCAGAGGAGGCCAAGGGGGCCTTGCGCCCTCTTGGCAAAGGGTGTAATCTTCGTTTTGAGTTCTTTTTTAATTGCCATTATTTACGCCTATGAAACGAGCATTCCGATACCGCTTCTACCCCACCCGCGAGCAGGCCCATTTGCTTAACCGGACCTTTGGCTGCGTGCGGGTGGTCTGAAACGAGACCCTTCGCACCAGCGAAGCGCGCTGGAAAGCCGGAGGCAGTCGTCTCACCTACCGGTTGGCCAGTTCGCATCTGACCGACCTCAAGAAGAGGCCCGAATTCCAGTTTCTCAACGAAGTGAGCAGCGTTCCCCTCCAGCAGGGTCTTCGCCACCAGGAGGCTGCGTTCACTTCCTTCTTCGCGAAGCGGGCTCGACACCCTCGGTTCAAGGGACGCAGCGGACGGCAATCTGCCGAATTCACCTCCAGCGCTTTCCGCTGGAAGGAGGGCCAGCTTACGCTGGCGAAGATGAAGGAGCCTCTTGCCATACGTTGGAGCCGACCTCTTCCGCTGGAAACCGTGCCCTCGACGGTCACCGTTTCCCGGGATGCTTCGGGGCGGTGGCACGTGAGCCTCCTGTTGGAGGACACGACGGTGGTCCCCCTTCCTGTCGTTGCGGAAACGGTTGGCGTGGACCTGGGTCTGAAGGATTTCGCAGTCCTCTCCACGGGGGAACGCATTGCGCACCCCAAGCACTATCAGCGCAAGCTCGCTACCCTCACCCGCCGGCAGCGCCAGCTCAGCCGAAAGAAGAAAGGGGGAGCCAACCGCAAGAAAGCACAAGCCAAGGTGGCCAGGGCCCATGCCCACGTGGTGGACGCGAGGCGAGATTTCCTCCATAAACTCAGCACGGACCTGGTTCGGCGTTTCCAGCGCATCAGCGTGGAGGACCTGAATGTGGCGGGCATGGTCCGGAACCCATACCTGGCCCAAAGCATCGCCACCTCGGGGTGGGCCGAGTTCCTGATGCAACTGTTCTACAAATGCCAATGGTACGGAAGGACCTTCGTGCAGGTGGATCGTTTCTTTCCGTCCAGCAAGACTTGTTCGACCTGCGGGCGTGTTCTGGATCACCTGGATCTTGGGACCCGGGCCTGGACCTGCCCCGAGTGTGGCACCCGGCATGACCGGGATATCAATGCCGCCATCAACATCGATTTGGCCGCCGGACGAGCGGAAAGTGTCTGTGGAGCTGATGTAAGACCAAGGCATGGAGCAATCCATATCGGGCAATCGGCGTTGAAGCAGAAAATCTCGGTTGCGAGACCTGGAATCCCCTGCTTCCAGCAACGCATGCGTTGCTGGAAGTCTAAGGACCTTTAGGTGGGGGAGGACGTCAACATGAAATGTTTGCACGAAATCGCCGGAACGCGGCGGCCAGCGAGCCGTCCGCAATCCCGGTACAATGGCCGCCGGAGCCCCCCATGACTTTTGCCTGCCGGCTTTTCCTTCTCCTGGCCCTGCTGGCACCCCTGCGCGCCTTCAGCCGGGAGACCCAGGTGTCGAGGATCTGGATCGCGGGCCAGGAGGCCGGCACCGCCACCGAAACCAACTCCAGCGACGCCGCCGGCCTCCTCATGGAGAGCCGGGAAGCGGACCACCTGGAGCGCATGGGGGTGGTGATCAAGATCGAGCTGCGGGAGCGGGCGCTGAAGCGGCCCGACGGCTCCATGCAGTTCAGCTGGAGCCTGGCCATGTCCCAGGAACCCCAGGAGGGCGAGGCATCCTGGTCGCCCGGAGAGCCCGGACGGCTCAAGCTGACCTTCAAGGACGGCCCGCCCCGGACCCTGGACATCCCGGCCGGCGCCCTGATCTGGCCGGGGGACCTGGAGGACCGCCTGAAGGCCGCGGCCCGCTCAGCCAGGCCGCTGCGGCTCACCTACTTCCGCTTCCCCGACCAGCAGTGGGCCGAGCTCGACATCCAGCCCATGGGCCCGGCTCCCCTGCCGGGCTTCCCGGACACCGTGCTGTTCCGGGGCCGGTCCTCGGAAGGCAGCATGGTGGAGGACGTGGACCTGTGGATCTCCCCGGCCCAGGGGGAAGTGAAGCACAAGGGCGCCATGGCCGGAATCCCCGAACTCACCCAGCGGGTGGAGCTGCCGCCGCCGGCCGAATTGGAGGCCAAGGCCGGCCTGTTCGAGCGCACCATCAAGGCCCTGCCGCCCCATCCGTTCCTGCTCTGGCTGCCCTCGGTGCCGGTGCGCTGGACCGGCCGGACCGTGCCGGACCTGGGCGAGGACCCCCAGCAGCGGCGCCTGGGGCCAGGGCGGTTCCTGCTCACCCGGGCCCTGCCGCCGTCCCCCGCCGAAGCGGCGGAGCTGCCCGTGACCGGCCGGCCTTCGCCCCAGGACGCCCCGTTCCTGGCCGCCACCCCCCTGGTGCAGTTCAACGACCCGGTGTTCGCCGGGCTGGAGCGCCGCCTGCAGGCTCCCCCCGGCGCCACCCGCTGGCGGCTGGCCCAGCTGGTCACCAGCTTCGTGTACAACTGGATCCAGGACAAGAACTACAGCGTGGGCTTCGCCTCCGCCCAGGAAGTGGCCCGCAACCCGGTGGGCGCCTGCGCCCAGCACGGCGTCCTGGCCGTGGCCCTGCTGCGCCGCCTGGGCGTGCCGGCCCGAGGCGTCACCGGCTGGGTGGCGCTGGGCGAGACCATGGCCGTGCACTTCTGGGTGGAGGCGGAAATGGGCGGCCGCTGGATCCCCCTGGATCCCACCTTCGACCAGGCTCCGGCCTCGGCCTACCGGCTGAAGCTCATCACCACTGACCTGGCCGATCTGGGCGGGGTGACCGCGGCCACGCCCGGCACCGACTACCTGGAAGGGGTCTGGACGCCTGAGGGCCCGTGGCCCGCCGACCTGCGCACCCAGGGCGACACCCTCACCGCGCCGGGCGGCCTGACCCTGCGGGTGCCCGGCGCCCGCTGGCAGCTGGCCGGGGGCCTGCTGACCCTGATCTGGGGCGAATCGCACCGGGTCGAGGCGGTGCCCCCTCCGGCGCCGGCCCAGCGGTCCGGCGCGCGCCGGCTGCAGGGGGCGGCCAAGGGACGCCAGGGCTGGTGGCAGCCCAGGCCCGCCCGGCTCTGGATCGACCTGGGTTCGGGCCAGTGGCTCCAGGTGGACGCCCTCACCCAGTCCGAGGCATTCATCCTGCTGGACGCGCTGGAGGCCGAAGTCCAGGCCCAGCCGGCCAAGGCCGCCTGATTATTCCAGGTACCACTCCGCCAGCTTCCGGAAATAGTACAGCCCGAAGCCGCTGCCGATGGCGCTGAGGATGACGGCGGTGCCGATGCCCTCGAACATCCCCAGCCACCAGCCCAGCCAGCCGCCGACGCTCATGCCCACGAAGCCGACCAGCCCCTTCACTCCTCCCATCAGTACTGGATCACTTTCATGGTGTTGGTGCTGCCGGTCTTCCACAGAGGCAGGCCGAGGGTGATCACCACCTTGTCCCCGGACGCCAGGCCGTGCAGGTCCTTCAGCACCACCTCCACCGAATCCACCATCTCGTCGGAGGTCTCCAGCTTGGGCACCAGCAGGGCCTGGACCCCGCGCATGAGGCCCAGGCGGTGCGCGTTGCCGGAATCAGTGGTGGCGCCGATCACCGGGACGTCGGCCGCCAGGCGCGAGACCATGCGCGCGCTGCCGCCCCCTTCGGTGAACACCACGATCATGCGCGCGCCGATCTCCTCGGCGGTCCTGCAGGCGGCGAAGGCCACCGACACGCCGGTGCGGCTGGACAGCCGGGGCGCCAGGGAATCCGCCAGGGCGCCCAGGCGGGGATGGTAGTGGGCGTCGGCGTCCCCGGCGATGCGGCCGAGCCACTGGATGGCCTCCACGGGGTACTTGCCCACGGCGCTCTCGGCGCTGAGCATCACCGCGTCGGTGCCGTCCCAGATGGCGTTGGCCACGTCCGAGGCCTCGGCCCGGGTGGGCTGGGGGTTCTCGATCATGCTCTCCAGCATCTGGGTGGCGGTGATCACCGGCTTCAGGGCATGGCGGGCCATCTTGATGATCTGCTTCTGCAGGGCCGGGACGTGCTCCACGCCCAGTTCCACCCCCAGATCGCCCCGGGCCACCATGACCCCCCAGGACACGTCCAGGATCTCCTCCAGGTTGTCCAGTGCCTGGGGGTGCTCGATCTTGGCGATGATGGGCTGCCGGCCGCCCAGGCCCCGGATCAGGCCTTCCAGGGTCGAGATGTCCGAGGCGCGGCGGACGAAGCTCTGGGCGAACAGGTCCACCCCGTGCTCCACGCCCCAGCGGATGTCCACCAGGTCCTTGGGCGTGAGCGGATCGAAGGCCACGTCCAGGCCGATGGGATGCACGCCCTTGCGCGCCTTGAGCAGGCCGCCCACCTCCACTCTGGCGCGCACCAGCCCGGGCTCCACCGCGGTCACCACCACCTCCAGGTTGCCGTCGTCCAGCACCCAGCGCTGGCCGCAACGGGCGCCCAGGAACAGCTCCGGGTGCGGCAGCGGCACCGCCCAGTCCGCGCCCGCGCAGGCCTTGCCGCCGGCCGGGAAGAACACGCCCACGCTGCCCGCCGCCAGCTCCAGCGGGACTTCCAGCGCCCCCACCCGCCATTTCGGACCCTGCAAGTCCAGCAGCACCGGGATGCGCCGGCCCAGCTCCTGGGCGATGCGGCGGATATCACCCAGGGCCTGGCCCCGGGAGTCCAGGTCCCCGTGGCTGGCGTTGAGCCGCACGGCGTCGGCGACCTGCAGGGCTTCCCGCAGGCGGCCGACCTCTTGCAGAGCGGGGCCCATGGTGATGAGTATCTTGGTCTTGCGCATTCTTTCCTCCAGACTATCCACAGGTATTCCACAGGGTTTTCCGCAAAAATGGAAGCATTATCGCTGTAAAATCGCCTGTGCACACGCCTCCGCTGGTGTTACCGTCTTGGGCTACCCGATGGAGTCAAAGCGATGCGCAAGTTGATGGAGGAACTCATCGCTGAATTGGTGCGGAACGAGATCCCCCTGGACCTGGCCAAACGGGAACTGGAGCGGATCTACATGGAGCAGATCCTGGCCGCCAACAACGGCAACCAGAGCGCCGCCGCGCGCAAGCTGGGCATCCACCGCAACACCCTGTCCAAGAAGCTGGAACCCCTCCTGGACGCCATGCGGTATCCTGGAATCAACTGCTGAAGCAGAGCGTCCCGCAGAGGGGGACGTTTTTCTGGGGGATGACAAGATGACCAAGATCGGGATCAACGGATTTGGACGCATCGGCCGGATGGTTTTCCGGGCCGCGGTGAAGCACTTCCCAGACCTGGAGATCGTCGGCATCAACGATCTGCTCGACCCGGCCTACCTGGGCTACATGCTGCAGTACGACTCGGTGGCCGGCCGCTTCGACGGCACCATCGCGGTGGAGGGCAGCACCCTCATCGTCAATGGCCACAGGATCCGGCTCACCGCCGAGCGCGACCCCGCCAACCTGAAGTGGAACGAAGTGGGGGCGGGCATCGTGGTGGAATCCACCGGCCTTTTCCTGGACCACGCCACGGCCAGCGCGCACCTGAAGGCCGGGGCCAAACGGGTCATCCTCAGCGCCCCCTCCAAGGACGACACCCCCATGTTCGTCTACGGGGTCAACCACGCCAGCTACGCCGGCCAGGAGATCATCTCCAACGCCAGCTGCACCACCAACTGCCTGGCCCCCGTGGCCAAGGTCCTGAACGACGCGTTCGGCATCAAGCGCGGGCTCATGACCACCGTGCACGCCGCCACCGCCACCCAGAAGACCGTGGACGGCCCTTCGCACAAGGACTGGCGCGGCGGCCGGGGCATCCTGGAGAACATCATCCCAAGCTCCACCGGCGCGGCCAAGGCGGTGGGCAAGGTCATCCCCGCCCTCAACAAGAAGCTCACCGGCATGGCGTTCCGGGTGCCCACCTCCGACGTCTCGGTGGTGGACCTCACCTGCGAGCTGGCCAAGGAGGCCACCTACGAGCAGGTGTGCGCGGCCATGAAGGCCGCCGCCGAGGGCGAGCTCAAGGGCGTGCTGGGCTACACCGAGGACAAGGTGGTCTCCACCGACTTCCGGGGCGAGAGCTGCACCTCCGTGTTCGACAAGGACGCCAGCATCATGCTGGACCCCACCTTCCTGAAGGTGGTGGCCTGGTACGACAACGAGTGGGGCTACTCCAACAAGGTGCTTGAAATGGTGCGGGTCCTGGCCAAGTAGGGATCCGTGCAGGTAGCCATCAACGGTCTTGGGCGCATCGGCCGCCAGCTTCTTCGCCAGCTCCAGCATGCCCCCGGGCTGGAACTGGTGGCCGTCAATGACTTGGCGGAACCCGCCTGCGTCGCCCACCTGGTGAAGCACGACAGCGTCCACGGCCGGGCGGATTTCGCCGTGGGCCACACGGACGACGCCCTCCTGCTGGAGGGGCGGCGGGTGCCCCTGTTCCGGGAGCCGGATCCGGCGGCCCTGCCCTTCGGCGCCCTGGGCGCGCGGGTGGTGCTGGAATGCACCGGGCGCTTCACCCGGCGGGAGCAGGCCGCCCGCCACCTGCGCGACGGTGTCGCCCGTGTCATCATCAGCGCCCCCAGCGCGGACGCGGACCTCACCGTGATCCTGGGGGTGAACGGGGAGCGCCTGGACGTCGATCCGCCCCCGGTCATCAGCGCCGCCTGCGCCACCAGCCACGCCCTGGCCATCCTGCTGGGGGTGCTGGACGGGCAGTTCGGCGTGCGTGCGGGCCTGGCCACGGCGGTGGAGAGCTTCGGCAACGACCAGCGCATCCTGGACCTGCCGCACCCGGATCTGCGCATGGCCCGGGCCGCCGCCATGAGCATGATCCCGGCCCCCAGCGGGGCCGCCGCCTGCCTGGGTCAGGCGCTGCCGGGCCTGGCCGGGGCCGTGCAGGTGCAGGCCATCCGCGTGCCCACCCCGGACGTGAGCCTGTTGGACCTGTCCGTCACCCTGGACCGGGACGCCGACCAGGACTCCGTGCTGGCGGCCTTCCGCGCAGCGGCGGAGCGCCTCCCCGGCCTCCTGGAAGTGCTGGACGAGCCCCTGGTGAGCGTGGACCTGCGCGGCAGCCGGGCCAGCTGCCTGCTGGATCGCTTCCTCACCCGGATCATGGCGCCCCGCTTCGTCAAGGTGTTCGGCTGGTACGACAATGAAGCCGCCTACGCCGCCCGGCTCAAGGACATGTGCGTCAGACTCTCGGGAGCAAGCCATTGATCGCCATCAACGGACTGGGACGGATCGGCCGGCTCGCGGTGCGGCGGATCGCCCTGACCCACCCCCACCGCCTGTGCGCCCTCAACGATCCCGCCGATCTGGCGACCGTGGTCCACCTGCTGCGGTTCGACTCGGTGCACGGCGACGACCATCCCCCGGTGGCCGGCATCCGCCGGGACGGCCAGGATTTCATCCGCATGCAGGGACACGAATTTCCCCTGTTCCACGAGACCGACCCGCTGCTGATCCCCTTCTCCCGGTGCGGCGCCCGGCTGGTGGTGGAGGCCTCGGGCAAGTTCACCGCCCGGGCCGCCGCCGCCCGCCACCTGCAGGGCGACGTGGCCCGGGTGATCATCTCCGCCCCCAGCCCCGACGCCGATTTCACCGTCATCCATCCGTTCAACGGCCACCTGCTGGACCCGGCCGCCCACCAGGTGATCTCCAACGCCAGCTGCACCGCCCACGCCACCGCGCCCATGCTGGACGTGCTGGAGCGGGCCTTCGGCTTCCAGGCGGCGGGCATGAGCACGGTCCACGTGGTGACCAACGACCAGCGCATCCTGGACAAAGGGCACAAAGACCCGCGCCGGGCCCGGTCCGCGTTCATGAGCATCATCCCCACCACCAGCAGCGCCTTCGGCGCCCTGCACAAGGCCATGCCCGGGCTGCCGGCGGGCTTCGACGGCTGGGCCCTGCGAGTGCCCTGCATGAGCGTGAACCTGGTGGACCTCACCGCCGTCCTGGACCGGGACACCACCCCCGGGGAGATCGCCGAGGCCTTCCAGGAAGCCGCCCGGGGCCGCCTGCGCGGCATCGTCGGCATCAGCCTGGACGAGCTGGTGAGCCACGACTTCATCGGCCGCGAAGAGAGCGTGGTCATGGACCTGCGGCTCACCCGGGTGGCCGGAGGCCGGCTGGTGAAGGTGTTCGGCTGGCACGACAACGAAGTGGGCTACGCGGCCCGGCTGTGCGACCTGGTGGAGGTCCTGGACTTCGACCCGGACACCCAGGTCCCGGCCCTCTGAGGGGCGCGGCCGTGCCCAGCCTGGGGACCTGCCTGCTGACCCTCCTCACCATGGTCTTGTTCGCGGCCAATTCCCTGCTGTGCCGGGCCGCCCTGCGCCGCACCGGCATCGACCCCGCCAGCTTCACCACCATCCGCATCCTCTGCGCGGCCCTGGCCACCTGGGCCCTGGTGGCCTGCCGCCGCTCCGGTGCCAGACGCTCCGGCGCCGGGCGTTCCGGCAGCTGGGCCTCGGCCCTGGCCCTGTTCGCCTATGCCGCCGCCTTCTCCTTCGCCTACCGCGCCCTCCAGGCCGGCATGGGCGCGCTGCTGCTGTTCCTGGCGGTGCAGGCCACCATGGTCCTCTGGGGCCTGCGCCGCGGAGAGCGCCTGGGCCTGGGCCAGACCGCGGGCCTGGCGCTGGCCCTGGGCGGGCTGGCGCTGCTGCTGAGCCCCGGCCTCTCGGCGCCGCCCCTGCCCGGCTCGCTGCTGATGCTGGGGTCCGGCGTGGCCTGGGGCATCTACTCCCTGCGCGGCATGGGCAGCGCCGACCCCGCGGGCGCCACCGCCGACAACTTCCTGCGGGCGGCGCCCATGGCCCTGGTGCTGTGCCTGGCCTGCCTGGGCCGGACGCGCCTGGACCCCGTGGGCTGCGCCTACGCCGCCCTGTCCGGAGCCGTGGCTTCAGGGCTGGGCTACGTGCTCTGGTACCGGGCCATGCGCGGCCTGCGGGCGGCCAGCGCAGCCAGCGTCCAGCTGAGCGTGCCAGTGCTCACCGCCCTGGCCGGAGTGGTGGTGCTGGGCGAGCCGCTCAGCCTGCGGCTGGGGCTGGCTGCAGCGGCCATCCTCGGCGGCATAGGGCTGGTGCTGCGGCGCGCGGGACCGGCCGGGCCTATCCCGAGTGAAATTTCCTAGAAAATAGCGGGCCCGACCCGCTCATCGCCCTGTTCGGATGTTCTGCCACCCACCTCACCACCGACCGCACCGTTCTGGGAGCCTCCCAATGAAAACCTTTACCTTCAAGAAAATGGACGCATTCGCCACCGCCACGTCCGGCGGCAACCCTGCAGCCGCTGTCTACCTGGACTCCATGGAGTCCATCACGGAACCGGAGATGCAGCAGATCGCCCGGGAGCTGAAAGGTTTCGTCAGCGAAGTCGGCTACATCGCTCGCATCGCTCCCGACGCTTTCAAAATCCGCTACTTCTCCTCCGAAAAGGAGGTCCAGTTCTGTGGGCATGCCACCATCGCCATCATGCATGATTTGGTTACCCAGGATCCAGGCCTGGCCTCGCTGGAACAAATCCTGCTGCAAACCAACAAGGGGGTCTTCGCCGCACCTTTCGGATACCTGGAAGACCCGGCCACCGGTTCCGGCAATGCGGCCCTGGGCTATCACCTCCAACGCAGGGGCCATTGGAACGGCACCCCCATCCGGCTGGAGCAGAACGCCGACCTCGAGAATCCGAACATCGTCCGGCTGAGTTCCATCGCCGATGCAAAGCATGGCATCCGCGTCATCTTCGGCGGAGGGGCGATTGTTCGGATCGAGGGCAGGTATTGTCTATAGGCGCAGCGGTCCTGTGGTGATGCGTGGGGTGCGCGGACGCTGGCGAGGCATGGCCTATGTCGCCGCCGCGGCCCTGCTGATCAGCTCTGCGGGGTTGTTCACATGGGTGGTGCCATTCTTCTCGGGACTGTGGTCTGGTACAACCTGACGGAGGGCGCCACTCTTGAAGGTCCATCATCGGAAGATCCGCTCGACGGGCAATCTGGCCCGGGAGGCCCATGACTTGGCCCCCCATCAGGAAACATCACGTGCCTTGCAAAGTAAATATTCTCTCCAATTTTCGATTCCAAAAAACCCTTTAGACCCGCTCGAACACCGTTGCTATCCCCTGCCCCAGCCCGATGCACATGGTGGCCAGGCCGGTCTGGTGGTTTCCGGCCCGCATCTGGTGCAGCAGGGTGGTGGTGATGCGCGCCCCGGAGCAGCCCAGGGGGTGGCCCAGGGCGATGGCGCCGCCGTTGAGGTTGACCTTGGCGTCCAGCTGGTCCAGCAGGCCCAGGTCCTTCAGCACCGGCAGGGACTGGGCGGCGAAGGCCTCGTTGAGCTCCCACAGCTCGATGTCCTGGAGCGTCATCGCGGCCCGGGCCAGGACCTTGTGCACGGCGGGGACCGGGCCGTAGCCCATCAGGGACGGGTCCACGCCGATGGTGGCCATGGCCCTGATCCGGGCCATGGGCGCGAGCCCCAGGGCCCTGGCCCGCTCCAGGGACATCACCAGCAGCGCGGAGGCCCCGTCGGACACCGCCGAGGAGTTGCCGGCGGTGATGGTGCCCCGCTTGGGATCGAACGCGGGCTTGAGGACCGCCAGGGCCTCCAGGCTGGCGTCCAGGCGGATGACCTCGTCCTGGTCGAACAGCGCCGAGAAGCCGTTCCCGCCGTGGCCTTCCACCGGCACGATCTCGGCCTTGAACCGGCCCTGGACCATGGCCTCGGCGGCCTTCCGATGGGAGCGCAGGGCGAACTGGTCCTGGGCTTCGCGGGTGATGGTGTGCAGCTTGGCCAGCACCTCGGCGGTGAGCGCCATCATGCCGGAGGCCTTGGCCACGTGCTTGCTCAGGGCGGGATTGGGGTCCACCCCGTGGGTCATGGGCAGGTGCCCCATGTGCTCCACCCCGCCCACCACGAACACCTCGCCGTTGCCGGTCATGATCGCCATGGCCGCGGCGTGCAGGGCCTGCATGGAGGAGCCGCAGAGCCGGTTCACGGTCTGGGCGCCGGCGGTGTGCGGGAGCGCGGTGAGCAGCGAGGCGAACCGGGCGACGTTGAAGCCCTGTTCCAGGGTCTGCTGCACGCAGCCCCAGATGACGTCCTCGATCTCGGCGGGGTCGACCTTGGGGTTGCGCTGGAGCAGCGCGGTGATCATGGCGGCCGAGAGGGTCTCGGCGCGGACGTTGCGGAACATGCCGCCCTTGGACCGGCCCATGGGCGAACGGACGGCATCGATGACGACAGCCTCTTGCATCGGTCACTTCTCCTCGTAGAACGTCGAGCCGGTTTGGGCGAGCTGGAGCATCTGGGCGGTGGGTTCGTAGAGCTGGCCCAGGGACCAGTGCTTCTCCGCGGTCCGGCACAGGGCCTGCAGGCCCGTGGCGTCCGCGTAGCGCAGGGCGCCGCCGCGGAACGGCGGGAAGCCAAGGCCGTAGACCAGGCCGATGTCCAGCTCCACGGGGGGGGTGACGATCCGGTCCTCC
>Ga0302320_10008618_pt1 | contig 22122 bp, 14 predicted proteins | sample Bog_T0_3_FD_202130 | JGI IMG/M metagenome (GOLD analysis project Ga0302320, IMG submission 202130) | Peat permafrost microbial communities from Stordalen Mire near Abisko, Sweden - Bog_T0_3 | ecosystem: Environmental > Terrestrial > Soil > Wetlands > Peat | place: Sweden: Abisko, Stordalen Mire...
CCTCCAAGCCGGCGCTCGATACGCTCTTCGATCTTGAGGCGGAGCACGTCGCGGTGACCCAGGGCGGCCTGGAGTACGAAAGCCGCTCCACTGACTTCGACTTCCAGAACCGCCTCACCCTGTTCGTCTTCGACGCTCATGACGTTTCGTTGTTGATGCGCTACCTGGCTCCCGCTGGAGGCGCCCCGGAGACTTACCGCATCGAGGCGGGCAGCACCGATCTGAGCACGTTTCGCGGCAAGGAAAAGCCGGCCATGGGCTCGATGCAGGCCACGCTCGACCTGACGCGCAGCGCCGCAACCCTGCGCTCCCTGCGCCTGACCTCGAAGTTCCCCGCCGGCAAGAAGCGCAACGACGAGGAGCACACGCTGGAGGTCTCCGGCCTTTTGCAGGACTTTGCCCATCCCCGCTGGCAGGCGCGCATCACCGGCGAACTGGACCTGAGGCTGCTGGAGCCGGCCCTCGGCTACAATCTCGATCCACAGGGAATTGCCCATCTTGACCTCGACAGCGCCGGGGAACGAGGCGAATTCCGCGTCGATGGCTCGGTTCATGCCGACGACACCGCTTACATCGGAACCGGTGTTGTGGCTACTGGCGTCCAGCTCGACGCCCATGTCCACGCCGATCCGCGGCAGTTGCTGATCACTAAAGTTGTCGCCCGGCTCCGCCAGGGCGGCGAGCTTGAGGGCGAGGTCGCTCTCTCGCCATGGCTGCCTTCGAGTTCAGCATCCACGATTGTCGAGCGGGCGGGCATGAACAGCATCCGCGCCACCGACCCAACGTTGCGACCGAGGCGTCCATCGCCGCCCAATCCCGACGTGATCACCATCCCGGTCAACGGCAAGGTTACCGCACGGTTCAAAGGCGTATCACTGGATGCCCTGATGGACATGGTCGGCCAACCGCCCTTTCTGCGCCTCGGCCTGGATACACGCATGAACGGTGTAGCCAACGCCAACTGGATCAAAGGCGACCAGCAGACCATCGTGGTGAACACCCAGCTCGCTCTAACTGCACCGGCGCGAGGCGTCGCAGGCGAGGTTCCGGCGACGGGGTCGATCGACGCCACCTATACGCAGAGGGACGGCGCCGTGGATCTTCGCAAGCTGAACCTCAACACACCGGCCAGCGACGTGGAGGCGCAAGGCCATCTGGGCGCTTATCCGCTCACCAGTCCTTCGGCCATCAACGTCGATTTCCACTCGCGGAATCTCAACGAGTTCGACGCCGTGCTGCGCGACCTGGGCCTGAACCGCTACGGGAAATCCGGCGCCGCCGCGCTGCCAATGATCCTGTCCGGGCAGATGGATTTCCTTCATGGAGCGTGGACCGGCTCGCTGGTCGCGCCGCGCATTGCGGGAACCCTGAGGGCGACGGAGCTGTCGCTGGAGATGCTCCCCGCTCAGCAGGGCGCACAAGCGCAAACCCTCCAGCCGCAATTCGTTCGCTGGGATTCGGTTGAAGCCACCGGCAGCTACGCTCCGGAACGCATCGCCATCCAGCGCGGTCTGCTGAAGCGCGGCAATGCAGAGCTCGCCGTCGACGGAACACTGGACGCTTCGCCGGCCCTCCATCCGTCCGGCCTTGAATACGACGCGAACTCCCAACTCCGCGCGCATCTGCGCGCCGGCAAAGTGGGACTGGACGATCTTCTGCCGCTGCTGGGGCAGCGCCTTCCCGTCACCGGCACGCTCGACGCGCAACTCCAGGCCAGCGGCCCTATACATGCTCCGGACGGCTCAGGATGGGTTGAACTGAGCGGCGCCACCGTTTACGGAGAGCCGATCACGCATCTGCGCGCCCAGGGAACGCTCAGCAACGAACAGCTCAAATTCTCCGCCATCAACGTGGGTGCGCAGGCCGGCAGCTTGGCCGCCTCAGGCAGCTACGACCTCAAATCCAGGCGCTTCCAGGTGGATGCAATTGGCGCAGGCATCAACGTAGCCAAGATCGAGAGCCTGCGCCGCCAGGACCCGGACGCCGCAGGCACGCTGGGCTTTTCTGTCGCCGGTTCAGGCACGCTGGACGACCCGCGCATTGAAGCCCATGCCACGCTCAGCGGTCTCACCCTGGGCGATGAACCGCTGGGCGTATTGACGTTTGTGGCCCACACCGCCAACCACTCCGCAACCTACAACGCGACCACCAAGCTGGAAGGCGCTGAAGTCGGCCTCAACGGCGAGACCGCGCTCAGCGGCGACTACGCCACCAAGGCCAGGCTCACATTCTCGAACTTCGATATTGGCGGCCTGCTCAAGGGGGCTCACGTTCAGGGGCTCACCGGCCAGTCCGACCTGGCAGGCATCCTCACCGTCGAGGGACCGCTGGCCCATCCCGTCGATTTTCATGGCGACGCCCGCCTTGAAGAGTTGGCTGCCACCATCGCCGGTGTGCACCTCAAGAGCCAGGGCGGCGTCCACGCTACGCTGGCCAACGGCCGCGTAACGCTTGACCCGCTCCACGTAACCGGCGAGGACACCGACCTGCATGCGCAAGGCAGCCTGGCGCTCAAAGACAAGCAGCAACTCGATTTTGCCGCCAGCGGCTCGGTCAACCTGAAGCTGGCGGAAACGCTCGATCCTGACCTGACCACCAGCGGCATCACGACCTTCCAGGTAGAGGCTCACGGCACATTGAAGGACCCTGGGCTGAGAGGCCGGGTCGACTTCCAGAACGGCTCGCTTTCGCTGGAAGACATACCCAACGGCCTCAGCCAGTTGCACGGGACGTTGGAGTTCAACCAGGACCGGTTGGAGGTGAAGAACCTCACCGCGATGAGCGGCGGAGGCCTGCTCAGCGTAGGCGGATACCTGGCATACCAGCACGGCATCTACGCCGACCTGTCGGTCACCGGCAAGGGAGTTCGCATCCGCTATCCGCAGGGCGTAAGCTCGTTGGCAGACACCGCGCTGCATCTGGAGGGCGCGCAGAACAACCTTTTTCTCTCCGGAAACGTGCTCATCACGCGCTTCTCCGTCAGCCCGGATCTGGATATTGCCGCTCTTGCCGCGCAGTCCAACTCCGTGCCGTCCATTGCATCGCCCGATTCGCCCGCCAACCACATCCGCCTCGACGTGCGCATCGAGTCGTCGCCGCAGTTGAACTTCCAGAATGCCTACGCCAAGCTGGCCGGCAACGTTGACCTGCGCCTGCGCGGCACCGTCGCCTCGCCCTCGCTGCTGGGCAGCGTCTCCATCACCGAGGGCTCGGCCATCATCGCCGGCACGCGCTACGACCTGCAGCGCGGCGACATTACCTTCACCAACCCGGTCCGCATCGAGCCCGCCATCGACCTCAACGCCACGGCACGGGTGGAGGACTACGACATCACCCTTGGCCTGCACGGGACGCCGCAGAAACTTGCCGTGACCTACCGCAGCGATCCGCCCCTGCCGGAGGCCGACGTCGTCGCCCTGCTGGCCCTGGGCCGCACCGAAAATCAGCAGCGCATCTATACCCAGCAGCAGGAGCAGTCGGTCGCCAACCCCACCACCGACGCCCTGCTCGGCGGCGCGCTCAACGCCACCGTAAGCAGCCGCGTGCAAAGGCTGTTCGGGGCCGGATCGGTAAAGGTGGACCCCAACTACATTGGAACGCTGGGCAACTCCACATCCCGCATCACCGTGGAAGAGCAGCTAGGCAGATACATCACTCTGACCTATGCCACCAACGTGGACACCACCGGGCAGCAATTGCTGCAAGCGGAGATCGCCATCAACCGCCACGTCTCATTGCTTGTAGCCCGCGACGAATCCGGGGTGTTTTCGATGGTTGTGAAAGCGACTCGCCGTTATCGTTGATGGGAATTTGTAAGTTAGGGAATCTTCAACAAAAATGCCGCGAATCGCTCAATTGGCGCGCATTTCTCGATATCTTTATGTTATCCGTACGTCAACTTAGTTAGACGAAAATCCATCGATTAGGTTTACTTGCGCAACTATAAATATTTGAATCTCTTACTTACTTTTATTTGCTCTCAAAAAGCGTAACTTTTGGCATGGATGCGGGTTTATTCAAGCGCATGCAGGATCGGTATGCAACTCCTTGCCGGTTCCTGCATCTGTTTGCTTGTGGCACACGTATTAGCAATTAGGAAAGAGGAGGAAATCCGAATGACAAGCACGAAACGCACCAACCGCAAAACCCTGGTTACCGCCTTGATCGCCGGAGCCTTGCTGAGCCTTCCCCAAATCTCCTTGGCGGGAGCGTCGGGGGCGGCAGTCTCAGGCGCGGGTGCAAAAGCGTTTGCAGGCGACGACAACGGCGCAATGAGCGAAGCGCAGTCCAAGCTCAACAAATCGCAGTTCAAGAATGTAAAGGTAAGCGTGCAGGACGGAGTGGCCACGATGACGGGCACGGTCGATCTGTACGAGTACAAGGTCGACGCCGACAAGCGCATTCACAAAGTCAAGGGAGTGAGCGCCGTCCGCAACGACATTGAAGTGGCCGGCCCCACCGTCTCCGACGCCGAATTGAAGGCCAAACTGAGCGAAAAGCTCACTTATGACCGTGTGGGTTACGGCAATGTATTCGACGCCATCAGCCTGGACGTTCAGAACGGCGCGGTCACGCTTGCCGGCCATGCCCGCACCGACGTGGACAAGGACTCGGCCCTGGCGCTGGTCAGCACCTATCCCGGCGTGAAGGAAGTGGTCAACGAGATCGAAGTCGATCCCGTCTCAATAATGGACGACCAGACGCGCATTGCAGTCGCCCGCTCGGTTTATGGTTACCCGTCGCTGCAACGGTACGCCATCGATCCGGCCAAGACCATCCGCATCTCGGTGCAGAACGGCCACGTCGAGCTCTACGGCGTTGTCGACAGCCAGGCCGACAAGGAAGCCGCGTTCATTCGCGCCAATTCCGTGCCCGGCGTCTTCAGCGTGAAGAATTACCTGCAGGTGGCCAACCAGCCGACTGAATCGCAAAAGCAGGCGTCGAATTAAGAGCGGCGATCGCCTTCAAGTCACCTCAACCGGCCTCGCGGGAGCCATCTCCAGCGAGGCCGATTCATTTTGCGGATATTGGGCGCCCGCGAGCAGGGTGCCGGGCGACGCCCTAACCCGCATTTCTCACAAACGGCGCGACGACCAGGAATTCAAGGGTTAGCGAGGCCTCAGAGGGCCGGGAGGCCCTCTGGACAGCCGGTCTGGAGACACGGCGCTACTGGTTTTTGGCTACTTGTGAGAAATGCAGGCTAATTGTCCGCGAACACATTCACACATTTGTAACAACAACCGGCGCTTTCATTCCTTACACTTATCCCACCATGGCCCTCGACGACCCACTCGCCATCGAACGCAAAGAAGGCAAATCGGCAGGAATCGCGATCTATCAGCTCACCGGTCCTGTAACCCTGCGCAACATCTTCGACCTGCAAACCCAGTTGCGCTCCGGCGACCTGCCCAGCGCGGCGATTCTCGACCTGAGCGGCGTTCCCTACATGGATTCGGCCGGCATGGGCGCAATCATGAATTACTACACCCACTGCCAGGGCAAGCACGTCAAGCTGATCGTCGCAGGGGTCAGCAGCCGCGTGATGGAGCTGTTCAAGATGACCCGCGTGGACACTGTGATGACCTTCGCTGCCAGCACGGAAGAGGCCGAAGCGAAGCTCTGACGGCATAACGGGTCCAGCATCTCTCTTTTTTTTGAATTGCTGCGTTTAGGACTGCCGCGCCGCGGCATATCCGATTATCCTTCCAGACAATCCGTGAATCAGGCCATCTTCGATACGCGCCCATGGCGCCCATCCGAGCCAAGCGTCAATTACACTTCTAGACAGTGCAAATGCCCGGCATCCTTTTCAAAACCCGCACTACCCTCGAGATGATCAAGTGGGAGCACTCCATCTTTGCGCTCCCCTTTGCGCTCACCGCCGTGCTTTTGGCGGCGCGCGGTCTACCCCACGGCCTGCCGGCGGGGCGCACGGTGCTGTGGATACTCATCGCCATGATCGCTGCCCGCTCCTGCGCCATGGCCTTCAACCGCTGGGCCGACGCCGAGCTCGATGCCGCCAATCCCCGCACCCGCACCCGCGCCATTCCCGCCGGCCTGCTGTCGCGCCAGTTCGTCTTCGGGTTTACCTGCGCGGCGGCTTTGTTATTTGTACTGGCCGCGGATGAGCTCAATCCGCTTACGCTCTACCTTTCTCCCATTGTGCTGGTGGTGCTGCTCGGCTACAGCTATCTGAAGCGCGTCACCCGCTGGTCGCACCTGGGGCTGGGGCTGGCGCTTGGCCTCGCGCCCTCGGCGGCCTGGGTCGCCGTGCGCGGCACGCTCGACCCTCGCATCGTGGTGCTCACCGCGGCCGTCACCCTGTGGGCGGGCGGTTTTGACGTGCTCTACGCCTGCCAGGACTTCGACCACGACCGCGCCGCAGGTCTTTACAGCCTGCCCCAGTCCATCGGCATTCCGGCCGCCTTCTTTGCCGCACGCGCCATGCACCTGGCCATGCTGGCGCTCCTCGCCTGGTTCAGCCTGCTCTTCAAATTCGGGATTATCGGCTGGCTGGGCATTGTTGCCGTGGCGCTGCTGCTGGCCTACGAGCACTCCCTGGTGTCTCCCCACGATCTGCGCCGCCTGAACGCCGCCTTCTTCACCATGAACGGCGTCATCGCCACCGTTTTCCTGATCTTTGTCGCCGCCGACATCTGGCTCCGGTTCTGATTTTTATGGCATCTGAAACGCCTTCTGGCGCAACCCCGGAAAAAATACCGATCGAGCTGTGGTATGGTGCCAGAAAGCACCCAATCCAAGAAACAGGCTCAGCGGCAGTGCAGCATCCATCCCCAGGAGACCAAGGCTCAGGAATGAAGATTGCCATTCAGGGAGAACCCGGCTCATTCAGTCATGAGGCTGCCATGAACCTCGTCTCCGACGCCGTCATTGTCCCCTTCGCGCTCTCTGCCGACGCATTCGCCGCGGTGGCCAACGGCTCGGTGGGCGCTGCCGCCATTCCCATTGAGAACTCGCTGGCAGGCTCCGTCTCCGAGCACTTCGACCTGCTTCTGACGCACGATGTCGTGGTGGAGCGGGAGACGCTGTTGCGCATCCGCCATAACCTGATCGCCATCTCCGGATCGTCGATCGGCGAGATCGACCGCGTCTTTTCGCATCCCGTGGCGCTGGCGCAATGCAGGCGCTTTCTCGCCAAGCATCCCCGCATGGAGTCCTACGCCTTCTATGACACCGCCGGCAGCGTCAAGCAACTGGTGGAACTGCGCGACCGCCACGCCGCCGCCATTGCCAGCGAGGCCGCCGCGCATTTTTACGGCGCGCAGATCATCGAAGCCGGCATCGAAGACAATCCGGAGAACTTTACACGCTTCTTTCTCGTCCGGCGCTCCGGCGAAGCCGTTTCCGATCCCGCGGCGAACAAGATCAGCGTGGCCTTCTCGGTCGAGAACCGCCCCGGATCGCTCGTCTCCGCTCTCTCGGAACTCTCCACTCTTGGCACCAATCTCACCAAGATCGAGTCGCGCCCCGTCCATGGGAAGCCGTGGGAATACATCTTCTATGTCGACTGCCAGATTCATACTCCAGAGGAAGGCGCCCGCGCGCTGAATGCGCTGCGTCCGCATTGTTCCATGTTGAAGGAACTAGGACGTTACCGCGAAGCCGTGAGGGCGCCGCAGTCCCGGCCATGAGGTCTGCGCCGGGAGAGTCCGCTTGAGTACGCAGCAAAAAAGGACGGGCCCAAGCCCGTCCTTTTTGCTGTTTCTTCCCTTCGAGGGAGAGCGCCGTTAGAAGTGGTACGCCACGCCGACGGTGGGCACAAAGATGTTGTAGTACTTGTTGGTGGCGAAGATGGTGTCGCCGAAAGTGGGCACCTTGACGACAAATCCCCGGTACTCGGCGCGAATGTCGAAGCTGGGGCTGATTTCGTAAGCAAAACCCGCCCCATACATTGCCCCAATCCCGGTCTGCCGCTTTACGTCCAGAGTACCGGTTCCGGTGTTGCGGACGGGTATGAAAATAAACGCGCCCGGACCGCCCTCGATAAAGGGATTGTACTTTTTGAAGTTGAACGAGCGCACATAGGCGAAGGTGATGTCCTGGGTACGCGCCAATACCGGTACGCCCTTGGGAAACTGCGGCAGATAGTACCTGATCTTGTTCTGGTAATCGATTCCATAGTTGGCTTCAAGAGCGCTCGACGGCGTGAGCATGAACCGGTAGCTGGCCAAAGCGCCCAGCCCATAGCTTGAATGGACTTGTACGTCGGTTTGTGAGGCAATGAACGGCTCAATAATGGCCGTTCCGCTAATGCTGACATCCTGGCGGCTTTCCTGGGCGCGGCCTGCGGCCACTCCCACTGCCAGCAGGAATGCAATGATGGCGATCTTCTTCATTCGGTCCTGAACCTCACGACTGCACGCGCCATTCGGCGGGCAACGAGCTTGTCGAATCCGGCGCGCCGGTTGATCCGGGCCCCGCTCTCAGCATTGTAAATGGCCGGGATGGGTCGGTGACAGCGGCCCAGCCCGAGCGTTCAACTTCATTGCCGCGATCTTTGTCTTTAGACGCATGGAAATTGAAAGTGTGTGAACCGATAGAGCAGGGACTAGTCCCTTAGTCCCTCGTCCCTTAATCCCTCGTCTCACCCCGCCCGCTCCACCTGGTAGTGGAACGGCGCGCCCCGTTCCTGCGCCAGCGACCGCACCGTGGCCAGAAACGCCTTCGCCGCATACGAAAGCGTCGCCTGCCGCCGATGCACCATGCGCAGCACCCGCTTCATCTCCAGTTCGTCGACCGGGATGCGCACCAGTTCCCCAATCTCCAGTTCCCGCGCCACGGTCAAGTGCGGCACCAGCGCCACGCCGTTGCCCATGGCGACAAAACGCTTGATGGCCTCAATGGTCGGCAGTTCGATGGCCATGTTCAGTGGTGTGCGATAGCGTTGAAATGTCTCAATCACCTTCTGCCTGAGCGGCGAGGTCACATTGTGCGCCACAAACAGCTCCGCGCCCAGGTCGGCGATCGACACCCGCTCCGCACGGGCCAGCGGATGTCGTGGGCTCACAATGAACGCCAGGCTGTCGGCATACACCGCAATGGTGCGAAACTGCGCCGGGTCGGGCCGGAACGAGATCATGCCCAGCTCGAAGGTGCGCAGGTTCAGCTCTTCGGGAATGCGCGAGGCCAGCGTGCGGTGCACGGCAACGCTCACGTGAGGAAACTCGCGCCGGAAGCGGTCGATGGCCGGCAGCAGGTACATGCACGTGTATTCATTGGCCGCCAGTTGCAGACGGCCGCGCTCCAGGCTCTTCAACTCATCGAGCGCGCTGGTTGCTTCGCGCCTCAGCGCCATGAGCCGCAGTGCGTAATCGCGCAGCAGCACCCCTGAAGCTGTGAGCGACCCGTCGCGCGCCGCGCGGTCAAACAGCGTCTCGCCCACTGAAGCTTCGAGCTTGCGGATCACCTGGCTCACCGCAGGCTGGGTGCGATGCAGCCGCACCGCCGCACGGGAGAAGCTGCGCTCCTCCGCGACCGCGAGAAAGGTTTCGAGCTGGTTCAGTTCCATTGTGCCTCCGAAGAACAGGGGTTAGGGATCAGGGGTTAGGGATCAGGGGTTAGGGATCAGGGGTTAGGGATTAGAAAAGACCAAAGCTAATTCCAAGGCCGGTCAGGGATACAAATCTCTCGGTGTGCCGATCGGCTCATCCCTAACCCCTGCCCCCTGACCCCTGGTTTATCATAAGCAATTCTAATCGATAACCAAAAAAGAATAACTTTGCGTTATATAAGCCTCATGCGAGACACTATCAACGTTGGTAAGCAAATGCTTCCCCCGGCAGGTATACACATGGCCTCAAACCACCTGTTCTTTTTTGACACCACCCTGCGCGATGGCGAGCAGTCGCCCGGCTGCAGCATGACCACGCAGGAAAAGCTCACCATGGCCCACGCACTTGAGGACCTGGGCGTGGACATCATCGAGGCCGGCTTCGCCATGGCCTCAGAAGGCGACTTTGCGGCCATCGCTACCATCACCCAGGCCATTCGCGGGCCACGCATCGCGTCTTTGGCTCGTGCAAAAAAAGAAGACATCGAAATGGCCGCCCGCTCGGTGCAGTTTGCCGACCGGCCGCGCATCCATGTCTTTCTTGCCGCAAGCGATCTGCATCTGGAATACAAGCTCAAGATCGGCCGCGCCGAAGCTCTCGACCTCACCGCCGAATCCGTTCGTCTCGCGCGCTCCCTGGTGGACGACGTGGAATTCTCCCCCGAAGACGCCACCCGTTCCGATCGCGACTTCCTCGTCGAAATGGTACGCGTCGCCGTTGAAGCCGGCGCCACCACCATCAACATGCCCGACACGGTGGGCTACTCCACGCCCGACGAATACGGACAGATGTTTGCCGAAGTCCGCGCGCGCGTGCCGGCCATCGACGAGCAAGGCATCATCCTCTCCTCGCACTGCCATGACGACCTCGGCCTGGCCGTAGCCAATTCCCTTGCCGCCGTCGAAAACGGTGCGCGTCAGGTGGAGTGCACCATCAACGGCATCGGCGAGCGCGCCGGCAATGCGGCTCTCGAAGAAATCGCCGCCGCCCTTTACGTCCGCGGCGACCGCTACGGCATCGCCACCGGCATCAAGCTTGAAAACCTCTACCCCACCAGCCAGGTGCTCGGCCAGATCATCACCTTCAAGCCCTCGCCCAACAAGGCCATCGTTGGCGACAACGCCTTTGCCCACGAGTCCGGCATTCACCAGCACGGCATGCTGGCCAACCCGCTCTGCTACGAGATCATGACGCCTGCACTGGTCGGTGTCGCCAAAACGCATCTTGTCTTAGGCAAGCACAGCGGCCGCGCCGCCTTGAGACACAGATTGGAACAACTCGGTTTCGCGCTTAACCGTGATGAATTGCAACACGTGTACTACCGTTTTGTGGCCTTAGCCGACCGCAAGAAAAACATCTACGACCAGGATCTGATCGGCCTGTTGCCCGACCAGATCCGCGAACGCCGCCATGAGCAAGTGTCGGAACTTGATTAGCAATTCGCGCTTGGGTTGCAGCCTTGAAAGGGCACGACTGGCGCAGCTTTGAAAGGGCACGACTTCAGTCGTGCCGCAAACGCCGCCAAAATCAACGTGGGCTTTAGCCCCCGAGGGAACGCAAAACGCAAACTGATATCTGAAACCTGGTCTCTGGAGAAGCATGAAGCTCAAGATCCTAGTCACCCCCGGCGACGGCATCGGCCCCGAAGTCACCAATGAGGCAGTCTCCGTCCTCAACGAAGTCGCCCAACTCGGCGGCCACACGCTCACGCTGGACCATAAACGCATCGGCGGCATAGCCATCGTCAATGACGGCGCTCCGCTCCCCGCCGACACGCTCGCAGCAGCCCTCGACTCCGACGCCGTTCTCCTCGGCGCAGTCGGCGGCAACGAGTTCAACTGGCTCGCCCCCGACAAGCGGCCTGAAGCCGGCCTTCTGCAACTCCGCGCCGCCCTCGGCGGCTTCGCCAACCTGCGTCCCGCCTTCGCTTTCAAAGAGCTCGCCGTCAACAGCCCGCTGCGCCCCGAAATCATCGACGGCGCCGACATTCTCTTCGTCCGCGAGCTGCTCGGCGGCCTCTACTTCGGCCAGCCCCGCGAATGGAACAAGGCCACCAACGAAGCCTGGAACACCATGCGTTACACGCGCGAAGAAGTCGCCCGCGTAGCCCGCATCGCGTTTCAACTGGCCACCAAGCGCCGCAACAAGCTCACCAGTGTCGACAAGGCCAACGTGCTTGAAGTCTCGCAACTTTGGCGCGCCACGGTAACCGAAGTCGCGCAGGAATTTTCGAGCGTCACTCTCGAACATCAATACGTCGATGCCATGTCCATGCACCTGATGAACCAGCCAAAGAATTACGACGTGGTGCTGACCGAAAATCTTTTCGGCGACATTCTCTCTGACGAGTCCGCCGTCATCACCGGCTCGCTGGGCATGTTGCCCTCGGCCACCATCGGCGGCAAAGTCAATCTCTACGAGCCGGTCCACGGCTCCGCGCCGGACATCGCAGGCAAAGGCCTGGCCAATCCGCTCGGCGCAATCCTCACCGCCGCACTCATCCTGCGCCACTCCGGCGGCCTCGAAGCCGAAGCCGCCGCCATTGAAGCCAGTGTCCGCAAGGTTCTTGAACAAGGCTTCCGCACTCCAGACCTGGCGCGCACCAATCCACAGGGCTTCACCGTTCTTTCAACCACGGAGATGGGCGCAAAAGTTCGCGAAACCGTAAAAACCATGCTCGTCAACGCATAACGCGCCACCAACATTGGGTGCCCCATCCATCGCGCTTTTGCGATGGGTGGGAGACCACAAAACTGAACATCCGAATCCCGGGAGCAACATGAGCGCGCCAAAAACACTCTTCGAAAAAGTCTGGCAGCAGCACGTCGTGGTCGATCCGCAAGGCGAGCCCACGATCCTCTACATCGACCTGCAATTGCTCCACGAGGTCACTTCGCCACAAGCCTTTGAAGGCCTGCGCCTGGCTGGACGCAAGGTGCGCCGTCCTGACCGCAGCATCGCCACCGTGGATCACAACGTGCCCACCACCATCGCCGGCCGCCTCAATATTCTCGACACCATCGCCGCCACGCAAATTGCCACGCTGCGCAAGAACTGCGCCGACTTCGGCATCGAGCTCTATGATGTCGATTCGCGCGAGCAAGGCATCGTCCACGTCATCGGCCCGGAACTCGGCATCACCAAGCCCGGCATGACCATTGTGTGCGGCGACTCCCACACCTCGACACACGGCGCATTCGGGGCCCTTGCATTTGGAATTGGCACCAGCGAAGTGGAGCACGTTCTCGCCACGCAAACCCTGCCGCAATCCAAACCCAAAACCTTCCGCGTCGCAGTCGAAGGCGAGCTGCCCACCGGCGTCACCGCGAAGGACATCATCCTCGCCATCATCGGCCAAATCGGCACTGACGGCGCAACAGGCTGCGTGATCGAATATGCGGGCTCTGCCATTCGCGCGCTTTCCGTGGAAGGCCGCATGACCATCTGCAACATGAGCATCGAAGCCGGGGCCCGCGCCGGCATGATCGCTCCCGACGAAAAAACATTCGCCTATCTCAAGGGCCGACGCTTCTCGCCCAAAGGCGGCGCGTGGGATGAAGCCGTTGCCGAGTGGAGCAAGCTGCCCACCGACGTAGGCGCAACCTTCGATCGCGAACTCGTCATCGACGCTGCTAAGCTCGTCCCCTACGTAAGCTGGGGCACCAGTCCCGGCATGGTCGCGCCCATCACCGCCGTTGTGCCTGACCCGGCCGCAACCGCCAACGAACAAGATCGCAAAGGCCTGGAACGCGCCCTCGAATACATGGGCCTCAAAGCCGGAACGCCGCTTGAAGAGGTCGTCATCGACCGCGTATTCATTGGCTCCTGCACTAACTCGCGCATTGAAGACCTGCGCGCCGCCGCGCGCATCGCCGCAGGCTACAAAGTTTCAACGCACGTAAGCGCCATGGTGGTTCCCGGTTCGCAGGCCGTCAAAGCGCAGGCCGAAGCCGAAGGTCTCGATAAAATCTTCATCGAAGCCGGATTCGACTGGCGCGAGCCCGGCTGCTCCATGTGCCTGGGCATGAATCCGGACATTCTCTCGCCCGGCGAACGCTGCGCCTCCACTTCCAATCGCAACTTCGAAGGCCGTCAGGGCCGAGGTGGACGTACTCATCTTGTCTCGCCGGAAATGGCAGCAGCGGCCGCCATCGCCGGCCACTTCGTCGACATTCGCAACTGGCACGTTCATGAAGAAGTGAAAGCGTAGATCGACCCCTGTGCCCCATCCTTTCGCTTTCTTTCTGGCGAAAGGGTGGGAAACCTCAACTCTCAACCAGCCCCCTTTCATCGGGCGATAAAGGCATAGATGGAACCCTTTCGCACACTGACATCAATCGCCGCGCCTCTCGACCGCGCCAACGTCGATACGGATCAAATCATTCCCAAGCAGTTCCTGAAGCGCATCGAGCGCACCGGCTACGGCGAGTTCCTTTTCTTCGACTGGCGGCGCACTGCAAACGGCGATCCGAATCCCGAGTTCGAACTGAACGATCCGCGTTACAAGGGCGCTCAAATCCTCATTGCCGGCAAGAACTTCGCCTGCGGCTCGAGCCGCGAGCACGCAGCATGGGCGCTCGGCGATTACGGTTTCCGCGCTGTCATCGCTCCCACTTTCGCCGACATCTTTTTTTCGAATGCCGGCAAGAATGGAATCGTCCTCGTCCGCCTTAGCGAAGACCAAGTCGCGCAACTGCTCTCGAACGCCAAGACAATCCCCAACTATCAACTCACCGTGTCGCTTGAAGCGCAGACCGTCAGCGACGCATACGGATTCAACGCCACCTTCGAAGTCGATCCCTTTCGCAAGTTCTGCCTGATCGAAGGCCTCGACGACATCGGCCTCACCCTGCGCCACGAGTCCGCGCTCGACACATATGAAGCAAAACACGATGAAGCAACCTGGCTGAAAGCAAAGTAACTGACACAAGGACAGAATGACCATCGAAGGCAAGCGTCAAAGCATCCTGTTAACTGAAGGCCCCAGCCGTGCCGCCGCGCGGTCCTACCTTCGCGGCGCCGGTTTCAGCAAAGAAGAATTGCACAAGCCCATCATCGGCATTGCCAATACCTGGACAGAGATCGGCACATGCAACGTGCATCTGCGCGATATCGCCAAAGCACTCAAGGAAGGGATTCGTGAAGCCGGTGGAACACCGATGGAGTTCAACACCATCACCATCCACGACGGCATTACCATGGGCACGCAGGGAATGAAAGCTTCCTTAGTTAGTCGCGAAGTGATCGCAGACTCCATCGAGTTAGTTGCTCGCGGTAACTTGTTTGACGGCCTGGTGGGCATTGGCGGCTGCGACAAGAACATGCCCGGCATCATCATGGCTCTCTGCCGTCTCGACATTCCCGGGATGATGCTCTACGGCGGGTCCATCGCTCCGGGCAGACTGAACGGAATCGACATTACTATCCAGAATGTCTTTGAAGGCATCGGCTCCTACGCCGCGGGCCGCATTGACGACGCGGGCCTTGAAGCGCTTGAGGCCAACGCCTGTCCCGGCGCGGGCGCATGCGGAGGCCAGTTCACCGCCAATACCATGGCCATGAGCGGGGAAATCCTGGGTATCTCGCCCATTCAACTTTCAGCCGTCCCGGCCACATCGAAAGAAAAGCCAGCAGCCACGCGCGAAGCCGGCCGCATTTTGATGGATGCGGTCCGCGCCAACCGGCGGCCATCGCAGATCATTACACGAAAGTCGATCGAGAACACCATCGCCAGCGTCGCCGCCAGCGGTGGTTCCACGAATGCTGTTCTTCACCTTCTCGCCATAGCCCGCGAGATGAACATCGAGTTATCGATTGACGATTTCGATGTTATCAGCAAGCGCACGCCATTTATCTGCGATCTAACTCCCGCGGGCAAGTTCGTGGCTTCGGACTATCAGGCCGCCGGAGGATCGCGCGTCCTGGCCAAGCGCCTCATTGAAGCAGGCCATGCCGATGGCTCTACGCTCACAATCAGCGGCAAAACGCTGGCCGAAGAAGCCGCCCTCGCCAAGGAAACGCCCGGTCAGGTTGTCATTCACACGTTCGAGAATCCCATCAAACCCACCGGCGGCCTGGTCATTCTCAAAGGCAACCTCGCACCCGAAGGTTGCGTGATGAAAGTTGCCGCCGCCAACCGCGTGGAGCATCGCGGGCCGGCACGCGTATTTGAAAACGAAGAGGCCTGCTTCGCCGCCGTGCAGTCCGGGAAGGTCCGACCCGGCGATGTGCTTGTCATTCGCTACGAAGGCCCAAAGGGCGGTCCCGGCATGAGAGAAATGTTGCAGGTCACCGCGGCAATTTCTTCAAACGCCGAGTTGAGCGCAACCGTAGCCCTGATGACCGATGGCCGCTTCTCCGGAGCCACTCGCGGCTTCACCGCCGGCCACGTTGCTCCGGAAGCATTCGTAGGCGGGCCCATCGCCGCCGTCCGCGAAGGCGACATCATTCAATTCGACATTCCCAATCGCACGTTGACGCTCGAAGTCAGCAGCGAAGAAATCGAAAAACGTCTCAAAGACTTCACGCCGCCCGCACTCCGCTGGCCGCGCGGTGTCTTCCGCAAGTACGTTGACCGTGTTACCTCAGCATCCGAAGGTGCAACAACGTAGGGACAGTTTCTAAGAAGCAACAAAGGAGTCCATCATGGAGATTAATGCGAACGCTAACGCCCACCTCACTACTCCTACCCGCCTAACGGGCGCAGAAATCGTGTGGGCAACTCTCGTGGGCGAGGGCGTAGAGACCGTCTTTGGCTATCCCGGCGGCGCGATTCTGCCGGTCTATGACGCGCTGCGCAAGTTTCCCATTCATCACGTGCTGGTGCGCCACGAACAGGGCGCATCGCACATGGCGGACGGTTACGCGCGCGCCTCGGGCAAGGTAGGCGTGGCCATCGCCACCAGCGGCCCCGGCGCAACCAACCTCATCACCGGGATCGCCACCGCGATGCTGGATTCGATTCCGATCGTCTGCATTACCGGAAACGTCTCCAGCAAGGTGCTCGGCACCGATGCATTTCAGGAAGTGGACATTACCGGTATAACTCTGCCTGTGACTAAACATAACTTCCTCGTCCATCGCAGCGAAGATATTGCTCCGGCCATTCGCAACGCCTTTCAGATTGCCCAGTCAGGCCGCCCCGGCCCGGTGCTTGTCGACATTACCAAGGACGCGCAGCAAGGCGCGGCCATCTTCGACTTCGACGCCGCCAAGCCGCGCCCCTATCGACCGCATCCGATGCTGCGCGTGGAAGACTCCGGCCTCGCGCAAGCAGCCGAACTCATCCGCAATGCCAAGCGCCCCATCATTCTTGCCGGCCACGGCGTCTCCGAATCCGGCGCGATGGAGCAAGTCCGCACCCTCGCTGAACGCGCGCAAATTCCTGTCACTCTTACACTCCTCGGCCTGGGCGCGTTCCCCGCTTCGCATCCGCTCAACATGGGCATGATGGGGATGCACGGCGAATCCTGGGTGAACCACGCAATTCAAGAGTCCGACCTTCTAATCGCCTGCGGCATGCGCTTCGACGATCGTGTCACCGGCTCGACGTCGACCTATTCATTGAAGTCAAAAAAGATTCACATCGAAGTCGACCCTGCCGAGATCAACAAGAACATCAAGGTCGATGTTGCCCTGGTCGGCGATCTGCGCGAGGTGCTCGAGCAACTGCTTCCGCGCATTTCAAGCCGAGACGGCTCTGAGTGGATCAAAACCATCGAAGCAAGCAAAGGCGCGGTCGCAGTGCGCGACATCAAGAACCTCCCCGACCTTGGGCATCTGTACGCCGCACACGTGATTCACGACATCTGGCGAATCACCGGCGGCAACGCCATCGTCGTAACCGACGTAGGCCAGCACCAGATGTGGGAGGCGCAGTATTTCCATCACGAGCACCCTCGCTCGCTGGTCACCTCCGGCGGTCTGGGTACAATGGGCTTCGCGCTGCCCGCCGCCATCGGCGCGAAATTCGCTTGCCCCGACGAAGAAGTGTGGGTCGTAGCCGGCGATGGCGGCTTCCAGATGACCGCTGCGGAACTCTCGACGATCGTGCAGGAAAAAATCAAGATCAACATCGCCATCATCAACAACGGCTTTCTCGGCATGGTGCGGCAGTGGCAGCAGTTCTTCTATGACAGCAACTACGAGGCGACGCCGCTGATCAGCCCCGACTTCGTGAAGCTGGCAGACGCGCATGGCATTCAAGGGCGCGCTGTCCGCACGCGGCCGGAAGTGGAGACCGCCGTCAACGAAGCCCGCTCAGCGCCCGGCACGTTCCTGCTTAACTTCCTGGTCGAAAAGGAAGAATCCGTTTATCCCATGATCCCTGCCGGCTCCGCACTGCATGAAATGATCCGCCGGCCCGGCAAAGATCCACTGCTGGAAACTCCGGACGATAAGTAGCGAGTTAGCTGGTCGGCAAGTCAGGGAGCCGCAATGATAACTGTTCGATGATAGCCATCAGCCTGTAACTGATAAGCAAGGAATCCATCATGCTGCATACATTCGTCGCATACGTTGAAGACCTGCCCGGCGTGCTCACGCGCGTGGCTTCGCTCTTCCGCCGCTTGAACATCAACATCAACTCGCTTACCGTGGGACGCAGCGAACGCCCCGGGCTGTCGCGGCTCACGCTTGTATGCGAGGCTTCTGCAGAAGCCGGCCATCGCATCCGCGCCAGCCTATTTAAGCTGGAGAATGTCGTCGACGTTGACGACATCGCCAAAGACCCCGCCGTCACGCGTGAATTGGCGTTGATCAAAGTGGCCGCAACGCCCAGGAATCGCTCGCAGATCTTCGATCTTGTCGAGGTATTCCGCGCACGCATTGTCGATTTAACTTCGGAATCGCTGATGATCGAGATGACGGGCGTCGAAAGCAAGATCGAAGGCCTGATCGAAGTATTGCGCGAAGACGATGGCCGCATTCTCGAAATCTGCCGGAGCGGCAAAATGACCATGCGCCGCGGCCGCCACGTTTCGAGCGTCCTCAAGGCCATGGGCGCCGGGAACGAAGAACCCGCAGACACAGGCATCGATCATGTTGAAGCTTTGGAGGAACACGTTCCCAGTGAGTCAGACTAGCTGAGCCAGCCGACTTACGCACGAAACGATTCGCAATAACTCTAACCAGCGCAAGCAAAGGAAAACGAAAAAGACCATGGCAAAGACTTACTACGATCACGACGCCGACTTATCCCTCATCCAGGCCAAGAAGGTAGCCATCATCGGCTACGGATCCCAGGGCCACGCCCACGCGCTCAGCCTCAAGGATTCTGGAGTCCATGTGAAAGTCGGCCTCGCCCCCGGCTCGAAGTCCCGTGCCAAAGCCGAGAAAGCCGGCCTTGAAGTGGACAGCGTTGCCGAGGCCACCAAGTGGGCAGACGTGGTGATGGTGCTGGTCCCCGATCAGACCGCTGCCAAGCTCTATGCGGAAGAGATCAGTCCCAATCTCACAGCCGGCAAGATGCTTCTGTTCGCGCATGGTTTCAACATCCACTTCAAGACCATCGTTCCTGCCGCGGGCATCGATGTGGGCATGGCCGCGCCCAAGGCTCCCGGCCATCGCGTGCGCGAAGTCTTCATCGAAGGCGGCGGTGTTCCCGGCCTCATCGCCATCCATCAGGATGCGACCGGCCACGCCCACGCGCTCAATCTCAGCTATCTCAAGGGCATCGGCTGCACCCGCGCAGGTGTGCTCGAAACCACATTCAAGGAAGAAACCGAGACCGATCTCTTCGGCGAGCAGGCGGTGCTCTGCGGCGGCGTCAGCGCGCTGATCAAGGCTGGATTCGACACGCTGGTCGAAGGCGGGTATCAGCCCGAGAGCGCGTATTTTGAAGTGCTGCACGAACTCAAGCTGATTGTCGATCTGATTTATCGCGGCGGCCTCGCTTACATGCGCTACTCCATCTCCGACACCGCCGAGTGGGGCGACTACGTAAGCGGCCCGCGCGTCATCAACGCAGAGAGCCGCAAGGCCATGAAGGCCATCCTTACTGAAATTCAGGATGGCTCGTTTGCAAAGAGATTTCTCGCCGACCAGAACTCCGGGCGCAAGGAATTCCTCGCTTTCCGCGAAGCCGAAGCCAAGCACCCCATCGAAATCGTTGGCAAGGAACTGCGGGCCGCGATGCCGTTTCTCGATCCGGTTACTGTGGAAGAAGTCTCGAAATCGCGCTAAGCGAAGACAAGGCTCCAACTCCTCGGGAGCAGTTGGAGCCTGCTATTTCCGGTCCAGCCGGAACGCCGCCGCCTGAAAATCCCCGCGAAAGCCGTCTTCGAAATCGAGGCCGCGATTCATCCACCATGCGCCGCTGGCCACGGCCGGCGTTCCGGGGCGCGCTTTGCCTTCAATGGGGCTCAATGCATACTGCGCATCCGGGTCAAGGCCCTTCAATTTGAGCGTGGGAAATGGGTACCCCTTTTGCGTTGAATGAATGAATGCGAAAACAACTGACCGGGTCTTGTTTTTATTCACCGTCTGCGTCGCTGAAAACTCGCTTCCATTCCGTGGCGAAATCAGCCGATACAGTGCACCTTGCACAATCGTCGGCTGCACTTCGTGGTAAGCAGCAATCAGCCGCTTGGCCAGCGCATTCTCCTCGGGCGTCCAGTTGGCAATGTTGGCGCCAATGCCCAGAGAGCCTTGCATCGAGCTCAACAGGCGGTAACTGAGCGAAGTAGTCCTATGGTTGAGCCAGTGCGGCGAGTCGGTCACCCAAGCCATCATAATTTGCGGCGTGTATGCATAGGTGAACCCATCCTGAATGGTCAGCCGGTCGAACGGGTCGGTATTGTCCGAGGGCCACACTTCATCCGCGTAGCGCAGAATGCCCAGGTCAACGCGGCCACCGCCGCCGGAGCAGTCTTCGATCTCCACGTTTGGATGTCGCTTGCGCAACTCGGCCAGAATGCCGTATAGATTTTCGGTGAACGTCACATACACGCGCTTTTGTTCATCGGCCGGCAACTGATCCCATCCCGGCTCACTCCAGTTGCGGTTGTAATCCCACTTCAAAAATGCAATGTCGTTATCCGTCAGCAGATGGTCGAGGAAGCCGAGCACATAATCGCGCACATCGGGCCGCGCCAGGTTCAACACCAACTGATTGCGCTCCTGCGACTCCGGACGTCCCGCGAAATGCAGCACCCAGTCCGGGTGCGCGCGATACAAATCCGAATCCGGATTCACCATCTCCGGTTCGACCCATAGCCCAAAGCTCATGCCCAGCGCGCGAACCTTGTCGATAAGCGGCTTGAGCCCATGGGGAAACTTTTCCTGGTTCACATACCAGTCGCCCAGGCCCGCATGGTCGTCCTTGCGCTGGCCGAACCATCCATCGTCCATCACAAAGCGGTCGACACCCAGCGCAGCAGCCTTTTCCGCCAGCGCCATCTGGCCGGCCTCGTTGACTCTGAACTCAGTCGCCTCCCAGGAGTTGTAAAGCACGGGCCGCGGCTTCGGCAGCGGCTGGTCCGCAGTAGCCTGTGTGCGCGGCAAGACGCGCTCCAATTCGTAGCGGTGCAGCAGCCGCGACGCGCCGCCCAGCCCATCCTGCGCATAGCCGCCATAGAACACCGGTGTCTGCAGCTTTTCGCCGGCCTTCAGCACGTATCCAAAGTCAAATGGATTAAATCCGCCTGTCACGCGCACCGCATCCAACTGGTCTTGTTCCACGGTAATGCGCCAAGAGCCGCTCCAACCGAGCGCGCCAAACCAGACGTCGCCGTGATCCTCATCGGATTCGCCGCTTTGAATGGCAAACCATGGGTTGGCCTGGTGCCCTGTCGACCCGCGCCGGCTCTCGATCACGCGGGCTCCCGGATGCACTGTTTCCTGGTTCAGCATCCACTCGCCGGCCCAGCGGCCAGTTAGGTAATTCAGCGTGTAATGCCCTGCCGGAAGCGCCCATGCGGCGGCGGCAGCTTGCTCCACGGTCACCGCGTCGGTCCCGCGATCCTCGATCGTCGCGCTCCGCGCGAGAATTCCGCTAGCCGAATCCATCGCGTAATGCAGCGTGACGTAGATTGGCCGCGAAATATCCTTGAGCACAACGTCGAATCCATGCGTAGTTTCTGCATGGCTGTCGTAATGCAACACGAGGTCCCGGTTGCCGTCAGCAAACGTCACCTTCAGCGCCGGTTCGCTGAACAGGCCCGCGCCCCAGCTCACATACTCCTGCGGCGTGTCGGTGTAAGACGAGTCAAAGGATGCCCACTCGCGCAGCGGTCGCGCTTGCGGAAAGCTGTCGCTCGCGCCCAGCCGCCCGCCCCAGTAGAGCTGCTGCAGTTCTCCGCGCGCATTGACCCCAAATACATACGAGACGCCTCCGCCATCCAGACGAAAGACTTTCGTTGTTGCGTCGAAGCGGGCGCCGGCACTTTGTGCGAAAACAATCAGCGGCATAGAAAGAAGGAGCAAGAGAGATAAGTAGGTCTTGAGCACGAGCGGATTCCTCCGGTACTTGGCCAAACCGCCCCATGATAGCACCTGACTGACCCTTCGCTCCTCAGGCCAACGCCAGTTGCTTGCGAGATTCTGCGCGCTC
>Ga0302320_10008619_pt1 | contig 22120 bp, 15 predicted proteins | sample Bog_T0_3_FD_202130 | JGI IMG/M metagenome (GOLD analysis project Ga0302320, IMG submission 202130) | Peat permafrost microbial communities from Stordalen Mire near Abisko, Sweden - Bog_T0_3 | ecosystem: Environmental > Terrestrial > Soil > Wetlands > Peat | place: Sweden: Abisko, Stordalen Mire...
CTTTGGCTTTGGCACGGAGCCGGTCGAGAAATGGGCTCGACGGCGATTGCGTGTCGTGGAAATGGACCTCTCGAATCAGAAGGATGGCAATGAACACAATGCAAATGCTCCCCCGGCAGAATCCTCGTCGGATTTTCAGTCTCATCGTTGTTGGCGCAATGGGTGCGGCCACTCTTGTCGCACAGGCCCAGGCGCCGCGGATCTCCCGAGAGATTTCCAGTGCGCAGGTATCCACGCTGAAAGGCTCGCTGCATCCGCTCGCGCAGTCCCGGTTTGACGCCGGCAGGGTCCCGCCCGAAACCCGGATCGGCGGCATCAGTATGGTCTTCAGCCGCTCCGCCGCCCAGCAGGCCGATCTGGATGCACTGCTCGCAGCCCAGCAGAGTCCCGCCTCGCCGCTCTATCACCAGTGGCTCAACCCGGACCAGTTCGCCGCACGCTTCGGCATGGCCCAGGCGGACCTGGACACGGTGGCAAACTGGCTTGGGCAGCAGGGATTCTCCATCGATACGGTCGCCCGCAGCCGCAACCTCATCCGCTTCTCAGGCAACGTGCGCCAGGTAGAGCAGGCATTCCAAACGCAGATGCACTACTACACAGTGGGTGGCGCGCGGCACTTTGCGCCCTCGTCGGAGCTGAGCCTGCCCTCCGCGCTGGCCGGGGTCGTCGCCGCGGTCGGCAACCTCAACGACTTCCGTCCCAAATCCCAGGTCGTCCTCAACAAGACCGCCCCTGCCCGCACCGCTTTTACATCGAGCGTGTCCGGAAATGTCTATTTCGCGCCTGGAGACATTGCAACCGTCTACGACATCAAGCCGCTTTATCACTCAGGCTATACCGGGGCCGGACAGACCATCGCGGTGGTTGGCCAGTCCGCCATCGCCGTTACGGATATTGAGAACTTCCAGAGCGCGGCCGGGCTGACCGTAAAAGACCCCGCGCTGGTGCTGGTGCCGAATACCGGCACCGCCACCTATGTCAGCGGCGATGAGACCGAATCCGACCTCGACCTGGAATGGTCGAGCGCCATCGCCCCCGGAGCCGACGTCACCCTGGTCTACACCGGCAGCAACACCAACGACGGGGCCTTCGACGCGCTCCAGTACGCCGTGGACCAGAAGATCGCGCAGGTCCTCGCCGTCAGCTATGGCGCCTGTGAGCCAGAGCTCGCCGGCTACTCGCTGGAATCCACCTTCCAGCAGGCCGCCGCGCAGGGGCAGACCATCCTTGCCGCCTCCGGGGATCAGGGATCCACCGCCTGCTACGTCAGCCCCACCACTACCAATCCCTCTCTCGCCATCCAGCAAGAGCAGGCCGTCAACTATCCCGCCAGCAGCCCTTACGTCACCGGCATGGGCGGCACAGAGATCATCCCTGCCGACGATCTTTCGACCAACCCTTCCTATTGGGTGGCCCAGAGCAGCACCGATGTGCTGACCTCCGCCATCGCCTACATCCCCGAGGTTACCTGGAACGACGACTCCAGCACCTATGGCCTGAGCGCCACCGGCGGCGGCGCTAGTTCGCTCTTCAGCAAACCGTCGTGGCAAACAGGCGTCGCCGGCATCCCCGCGGACAGCAAGCGCGATGTGCCGGATCTCGCGCTCTACTCCTCGCCCAACTATCCGGGCTACATCTATTGCACCAGCGACACCAGCGCCTGGAGCAGTTCCCAGCGCGCCAGTTGCAACAGCGGCTTCCGCGATGCCACTTCCGGCGCGTTGACCGTGGCCGGCGGCACCAGCTTTGCCGCGCCCATCTTTGCCGGTATGCTGGCCCTCATCAACCAGGAGCAGGGATACACCGGCGGACAAGGCCTGATCAACCCCACGCTCTACACCCTGGCCGCAAACAGCGCCACCTATGCCTCCGCCTTTCACGACGTCACCAACGGCAGCAACGATTGCACCGCCGGCTCAACTTACTGCACCAGCGCTGCCGGCTTTTCCGCCGCTGCCGGCTACGACCAGGCCACTGGCCTTGGTTCGGTCGATCTTGCCAACCTTGTGGCCGCATGGCCGGCCAGCAGTTCGTCTCTGATTGGCACCACCACCACGGTCGCCGCCTCCAGCACCGCGCCCCTGGTCAATGTCTCAGACAACTTCACCATTTCGGTTACATCCGACACCGGTTCCACCGTGCCCGCCGGGACAGTTTCGATCGTCGTAGACGGAGGCACACCGATCACCGGCAATACGCTCACCGCGAACGGAACCTTCGTCTACTCCAAGGCGTTCACCACCGCCGGCACGCACCAGGTCATTGCCCAGTACTCGGGCGATGCTACCCATGCGGCTTCCACGGGCTTCGTCGCGGTCAACATTGCAGCAACCAGTTCCGGCGGTGGAACCTTTGCCCTGGCGGCAACGCCCGCAACTCTCACCGTGACATCCGGCGCCACCGGGACTGAAGCCATTACCGTCACTCCTGCTGGTGGTTACACAGGCACGGTCTTGCTCAGCTTCGCCACCTCCAACGACACCGCCCTCACCAATCTCTGCTATGAGTTCACAACCACGCTCAACAATGGCAACGGATCGGTCGTGGTCTCAAATGCGAGCGCCGTGGCAACCCAGCTGATCTTTGATACCAAAGCCTCAGACTGCGCCTCTGCCAAGCCGCGGACCGTGGGCGGCCAGCCGCTCCACAGGCTGGGTTCGGGCAACACCAGGAGAAGCAGCAATCCCAATCCCGCCCCGCTGGGCATTGCCTTTGCCGGGTTGCTCATGGCTGGCTTCCTGGGCCGCAAGGCACGCAGGTTCAGCGCTCTCGCAGGCCTTTTTGCCCTGCTCAGCCTTGGCCTTGCCGTTACGGCCTGCGGCGGCAGCATCTCTTCAACCACCGTCTCCAATCCGCCTTCCGGCACTTACACCATCACCGTCACCGGAAGAGACTCCGCTTCTTCCACCATTCCATCCGCAACCACAACCTTCACCTTTGTCATCCAATAGCCCTCCCCCAGGGAAGAAAGGGCGGATACCGCAACGGTATCCGCCCTTTTGCTGCGGCCGCACCAGCCGTCCGTTCGATTTGGTAAACTCCGAGGCCGGAGGGATTTCCTCGCTTGGTCAACCTCACGCCCGCTCCACTCTCGCAACTCTCTGAAGAAGAAACTCTCTTCTACTCCACGGTCCGCCAGTTTGCCGAGGAGACCATCGCTCCGCTGGTCAACTCCATGGACGAGAAGCAGCAACTCGCCCCCGGCCTTGTCGAGAAAATCTTCGAGCTTGGCCTCATGGCCATCGAGATTCCCGAGGAACACGGCGGCGCGGGCGGCAGCTTCTTCGATGCGGTTCTGTCCATCCAGGCGCTCTCCACCGTCGACCCCGCCGTCGCCCTCCTCGTCGACGTACACAACACCTTGTGCGTGAATGCCGTCCGCCGCTGGGCCTCGCCCGCGCAGCAAAAGCAATGGCTGCCGAGGCTGGCGGCGCGCACCGTCGGCGCTTATGCCCTCAGCGAGGCAGGCTCCGGTTCGGATGCGTTTGCCTTGCAGACCCGCGCGGAAGTGATCCCCGGCGGCTTCCGTCTCAACGGCCGCAAGCTGTGGATCTCCAACGCCCGCGAAGCCGGCCTCTTCATCGTCTTCGCCACCCTCGACCCCTCAGCCGGTTATCGCGGCATTACAGCATTCTTCGTGGAAAAAGACACGCCGGGATTCACCATCGGCCGCAAGGAAGACAAGCTGGGCATCCGCGCCAGCAGCACCTGTGAGTTGGTTCTGGACGCCTGCGAGATCCCCGAAGCGAACCTGCTGGGCGAGCTCGGCAAGGGTTACAAGATCGCCATCGAGACCCTCAATGAAGGCCGCATCGGCATCGGCGCTCAGATGCTGGGGCTGGCCGAAGGCGCATGGGGCCACGCATCCCGCTACGCAAAAGAGCGAAAGCAGTTCGGCAAACCCATTGCCGAGTTCCAGGCCGTGCAATTCGCGCTGGCCCAGATGGCCTCCGAGATCGAAGCCGCCAAGCTCATGGTCTATAACGCCGCCCGCCTCAAAGACGCAGGCCGGCCCTACCTGCGCGAGGCAGCCATGGCCAAGCTCTTCGCCTCCCAGGTTGCCGAGCGCGTGGCCAGCCAATGCGTCGAGATTTTCGGCGGCAACGGCTTCGTCCGCGATTATCCGGCGGAAAAGTACTACCGCGACGCCAAGGTTGGCAAAATCTACGAGGGCACTTCGAACATGCTGCTGGCTACGATTGCAAAATCCCTGTTGGGCCGGTGAGGCTCAGCAGGGATTCACCACCTGGGCCACTTGCCGAATATGCGCCGGCCGCGTCCGGCAGCAGCCGCCCACAATCTCCGCGCCCGCCGCAAACCACTCTGCAGCCAGCGCCCCAAACCCTGCCGGGTCGCTCTCCCCAATCCACGAACGCGTCTGCGCGTCCCACCCTTCGCCGGAGTTCGGATAAACCATCACCGGCTTGTCCGACCCCTTACGAAGCTCCGCAACCAGCGATGGAACCCACTTCGGCGGCACGCAGTTCACGCCAATCGCCACGGTCTGCGGGAAGCGCGCAACGGCGGCGGCGCAGGCTGCAAGGGGCTCGCCGTGGGATACGTGTTTGTCGTCTTTGCACGAGAAGCTGAACCACGCCCGCAACTCAGGCCACGGCGCAAGCGCTTCGCCCACGGCCTGCACCTCCATCAGGGAAGGGAAGGTCTCAAAGGCCAGCAGGTCCGGCCGCTGATCGCCCTCGGCCGCTGCCAGCACCGCGATCCGCTCCCCATGAAACCGCACAAGATCGCTGAAGGAGCAATCGTAGTTGCCGTGGTATTCCGCGCCGTTGTGCAGCGCCGCGCCGTAAGGCCCCAGTGAAGCAGCCACCAGCACGCGGCACTCGGGAAACTCCGCCACCACAGCCCGCGCCAACTCCACTGACCGCAGCAGCGCCGCATCGGCTCGCTCGGCATTGAGGCCCGCCTCTACATAGCCCCTGCGCGAGACCTGGTAGCTGCACGTGGCAATGCAATCCGCGCCTGCCGCAATGTAAGCGCGATGCACCGCTGCAACCTTCTCCGGTTCGTCCTCCAGCACATGCGCCGACCACAACGGCCCGTCGATCCGCGCGCCCAGGTACTCCAGCTCCGACGCAAGCCCGCCATCCAGCACGTGAACGCCGCGCAGGAACGATCCCGGTTGGTCCGTCTCTTCGCTCATGATTCGATGGTATCGTGCAGGTGGCGCTCGAAAAACAGCCTACTGCACGAACCGGCTCTTGGACTGTGCGTTGCATGGATCCGCGGAGAATCCGTGAGCCGTCTCGTTCGAACCCCTCGATCTCTTGTTCGCGCCAGTGCGGCGGCGCATAAACAGGCCTGGAGCCGCTTCGGCTTCCGCAATCTTCTCGGCCAGCGCGGCGCTCACCCAGTGCTCAAGGGACACGCGATTCTCCTCCGCCAACGTCTCCGCGCGCTCCAGCAGTGATTCCGGAACATGCAATTCACGCATAGGTCCCCTTTTGCCAACTTAGTACTTCGTCACGGGGGAGTGACACAATCCAGCCAATCGGAAGATGGTTTGGGGAATCATCCAGGAGCGGAGCGTTAGTTGGAAGTGTCCTTCTGCCGCGTTGCTTTCACCGCCGACAGAATTCCCGCGCCCAACAGCACCACTGCGCCCACGGCGATCCATTGCTGCGGTACGTGCGCCAGGTGCGCGCCGTATGCCAGCCCGCCAATGAGGATTACGATTCCTGCTGCGTAAATTCCGAAGGACATTGGGTCTCCTTGCCGGGCCGGCGGTCCGCCTCCCGTTCGAGCGCGCAAAAGGCCGCTCGCTCAACCAGCGTCGCATCCGGCGCGGCAAGAATCTGTTCGATTTAGACCAGGGAGCCTACAGCTTCTGCGTCCGCTGGACGGCGCGCACCCCGCCCACGCGGCGCAGGTTCAGCACCATCTTGTTCAGATGGCGCAGATCTTCGGCCTCCACCACAAACTCGATCACCGCCTCGCCGTCTTCATCGCGAATATCCACACCCTTGATGTTGGTGTTGTCTTCAGAGATGACGGCGGTCAGTTCCTTCAACATGCCGGTGCGGTCGTCGCAAAAGATGGTGATCTTCACGGGGTAGCGCTGCGGCCGGCCGGCGGACTGATCGCCCACCAGCGACCACTCCACTGCGATGCGGCGGTCGCTCTCGTAGAGCAGGTTCTGCACGTTGGGGCAACTGCGCGCATGGACAGCCACTCCCTTGCCGCGGGTCACGTAGCCCACAATCTCTTCCCCGCGAATGGGGTTGCAACATCGCGCGCGATAAACCAGCAGGTCGTTCTGGCCCTCCACCTGCAGCGAGTCGGAGCCGGTCAGGTGCAGCTTGCGCACCGCGTCCGACATCGCCGACTCCACCGTGCCCGGCTTGGCATCCCCGCTCGGCTCGGGCTCCGGCTGGTTGGCAAAGCCAGGCGAAAGCTTGTTCAGAATCTGGTGCGCCGTATGCTTGCCCTGGCCCAGCGTGGCCAGCAGGTCGGCGGCTGTGGACACGCCATACTCATTGGCAATGCGGCCCAGATCCTGGTCGTCAATCTGGCTCATCGGCACCTTGAACTTGCGTGCCTCTCGCTCCAGCAGCTTGCGCCCAATCTCCACCGCCCGCCGCCGCTGGTCTTCATTCAGCCAGTGCTTGATCTTGTTGCGCGCGCGCGGGCTCTTCACAAACGTCAGCCAGTCGCGGCTTGGCTTGTGGTCCTTCTGCGTGACGATCTCGACAATGTCGCCGGTCCGCAGCTTGGTGCGCAGCGGCACCATGCGGCTGTTCACCTTGGCGCCCACGCAGGTGTGGCCCACCTCGGTGTGAATCGTGTAGGCAAAGTCGATCGGCGTTCCATCCGCCGGAACCACGACCACCTTCCCCTTCGGCGTGAAGGTGTAGACCTCATCCGGATACAGGTCCATCTTCAGGCTGGAGAGGAACTCGTTGGGGTCGGTCATCTCCTTCTGCCACTCGACCAGTTGCCGGATCCAGTTCAGCCGCTCCTCGTCGCGCGCCGTCACCGCCGCGCCGCCGGACTTGTACTTCCAGTGCGCAGCAATGCCTTCTTCGGCGATGCGGTGCATCTCTTCGGTGCGGATCTGCACCTCGAACTGGTGGCCGCTGGCGCCCATCACCGTGGTGTGCAGCGACTGGTAGCGGTTGGCGCGCGGAATGGCGATGAAGTCCTTGATGCGTCCCGGCACCGGACGCCACAGCGTGTGGATGAGCCCGAAGACCGCGTAGCAGGCCGACACATCCTGCGTAATCACGCGAATGGCCAGCAGGTCATACACCTGGTCAAAGGAAACTTTGGACCGCTCGATCTTCTGGTAGATGGAGTAGAGCCGCTTGATGCGATACTCCACGCGCGCCTCGATGCCGTTCTCGCGCAACTGTTCCACCAGCGTCTCTTCCACGCCGCGCAAAAACTGCTCACCCTCGGTGCGCCGCGCTTCCACCGCTTCGGCTACCTTCTCGTAGCTCACCGGGTCGGTATAGCGGAAGGCCAGGTCCTCCAGCTCGCCGCGGACCTTGCCCATGCCCAGACGATGCGCCAACGGCGCGTAGATGTCCTGGGTCTCGCGGGCAATGGCCTCCTGCCGGTCCGGCTGCAGGTGCTCCAGCGTGCGCATATTGTGCAGCCGGTCAGCCAGCTTGATCAGCACCACGCGCACGTCTGTCACCATGGCCAGCAACATCTTGCGGACATTCTCCGCCTGGCGGTCCTCGCGGTTTGCAAATTGGATTTTGTCGATTTTGGTGACGCCCTCCACAATGTGTGCCACCTGGTCGCCGAACTCGGCCGCAATCTCCTCATTGGTCGCCGGGGTGTCTTCCACCGAATCGTGCAACAGGCCGGCGGAAATCGCCGACGCGTCCAGCTTCATCTCCGCCAGGACCTCGGCCACCTCCAGCGGATGAATGATGTACGGCTCGCCAGAGGCGCGCATCTGCCCGTCGTGGTGCTTGACGCAGAACTCCCAAGCCTTGCGGATCAGTGAAATGTCTTCAGTGGGGCGATTGGCCTGGACGCGCTTCAGCAGCTCTTCAAAACGCGGAGCAATGTCGCGCGCGGTCACCGGGGCCGCCCCCTTGGGAGACGGGGGCATGTCGGGAGTCTCTGCCGGTGGGGCCTGCCGGACGGTCGCCATGCTTCATTATAGGCCGCAACGGTTTTGGTTGCAGGGATTGGCGCCACACACCGCGTTCGCCGCAGACCCCATATTGATCGCACAATTCAGATTCGCGCGCAAGGTCGGCGCACACAGCGATGGCTAACTCACCGCCATGCACCATTCCTCCCCATCGCACCAGGGAAGACGATCTTTTCTCATCGCTAAGAATCGCATGCAATCTATGCTCCGGAATCGTCGGTGTTCCCTTCTTGGTTCAGCCGTACCGCAAGGCTTCCTCCACTGTGCTGGCCATCACATCCCGATGATCACGATACAGGAGTAGAGTCCCCTTCGGACCAGAGCAATTCTCCAATTGCTGCTCTGACAATTCGCGCGCCCCCAATGGCTCTTTCCACTGGAAAGAGCCATATTCACGAGTGCCGAATTCCAGGTATCCATTGGAGAGTTTTAGCGGTCCAGGAACCGAGGAACTTATGTTGAAACGCCTTCTAGTTATCGCCGTTGCCGTCACGCTCTTCTCCGGCACGGGGTACTCCGATCAATCCAGGACCAAGGTCACCATCCCAGTCACTCGCATCACGCCCACCAGCGGCAAGCAAATGTATGCCAACTATTGCGCGCCATGCCATGGCATGGATGCAAAGGGCCACGGCGCCGTTGCTACCGCCCTCAGGGTGCCGCCGACCGACCTGACGCTGCTCAGCCGCAACAACCGGGGCAGGTTTCCTGACACCCATATCGTGAGCGTGCTGCAGAACGGCGTCGAGATTCCGGCGCACGGAACGGCCGAAATGCCCGTATGGGGACCCATCCTTGGTAAGATGAACCAGGCCAATAGCCAGGACAGAATGCTCAGAATCAGCAATTTGAGCCACTATCTGGAATCGGTTCAGGCCAGGTAAAAGCGGAACCAGAGTTACTTTGTCCTTTTCAGTCTTGTGCAGGGTCGCCGCTTCCTCCACCCCAACGACGAGGACCTGTCGTTGGGGCCCCGGTCCTGAGGGTCGCGTCGACTTGTGTGCTGTGCTTTCGGGATACATCGACTCTGGTTCCGCTGCAGGGCCGGCTGCCCATTCGCTCCCGGTCAGGGCCCAACACCCAAAGGGAGCATATGACCAAGCCGCGCAAGCCAGCATCTGCCGCTACCCGAAAGGCGCCCAAAGCCACCCGGCCGCCGGCGCCTTTTCAGAGGACTCACGAGAACCCTCCCCCCGCCCAGCGCCCGGAAGGCCGCGATTCCAGAGGAGGCTCCTACTTCGGCGCAAAGGCCGCGCGCCCCAGCCCCTCCGCGAAATCCAGACCTGCCAGTCCCCAGAAGCCCGCGGCGCCGGGAACCGCAAGAAGCTCCGCCCCCCGTCCGTCCGCCGGCGCCTCCGCCAAGCGTCCGGAAGCTTCAAAGCCCCGTCAATCCGGCTTCCTCGGCGCCCAGGTCACGCGCCGCGCCGCGGACCGCCTCCGCGACGGCTATCTCTGGGTCTACGCTTCGGACATTGAAGCCCTCGAACTGCCCGCGGACGGCAATCCGCCCGCCCTGTTGCCCGTGGCAGACAGCCGCGGCCTCCTTCTCGGTACGGCGCTCTACAGTCCCTCTTCGCAGATTGCCCTGCGCATGGTCTCCCGCGAGGCCATCGACGAAGCCGCATGGCTTGAGCTGCTGGCCGCCCGCCTGCGCGCCGCGATTGCTCGCCGCAGGCCCCTCCTTACTCCAGACACCAACGCCTGCCGCCTCTGCTTCAGCGAGGCCGACGAGCTTCCCGGCCTGGTCGTGGACAAGTACGGTGACCTGGTGATTCTGCAGCTTCTCGCCAAGGGTCTCGACTCCGAAGGTGTGCGCGAGGTCTGCGTCCGCGTCCTTCGCGAGGAGCTCGCCCCGGCCGCCATCGTCGAGCGCCCCGACCCCCGCATCCGCGAACTCGAAGGTCTGGCCGCGCCCAACCTCGCTCCCTTGTACGCTGCCAACCCCAACGCCGTCTCCAACACCGAATTCCGCCTGAACGGCCTGGTCTTCCACTTTGACCCCAACTCCAGCCAGAAGACCGGCGCCTTCCTTGACCAGCGCGCCAACTACGCAGCCGCAGCAGGCTGGGCACAGAAGCTCGGGACCACCAGCCGCGCGCTCGATGTCTGCTGCTACCAGGGCGGATTTGCCTTGCATCTGGCCCAGGTCTGCGCCCAGGTCACTGGCATTGACGCCTCGCACGCCTCGCTTGAAGTGGCAGAGCGCAACCTCGAGATGAACCGCGGCGAAGCCAACCGCGCCCGCCTCACCGCCCAGGTGGATTGGGTGGAGGCAGACGCCTTTCAGATTCTTCGCGACTGGTCCGACGCGGGCGAGACCTTCGACGTGATCGTCCTCGATCCGCCCGCCTTTGCCAAGAGCCAACGCGCCGTCGAAGGAGCCCTGCGCGGCTATAAAGAGCTGAACCTGCGGGCCCTCAAGATGATGCGTCCCGGCGGCCTGCTCGTCACCTGCAGTTGCTCCCACCACGTGGGCTGGGCGGACCTTGAAGCCAGCGTCGCCTCGGCTGCCGTCGATGCGCACCGCCGCGTTCGCCTTCTGGAGCGCCGCGGCCCGGCCCTCGATCACCCCGTCGTCTTCGGCCTGCCAGAGACCGAGTATCTCAAATGTTTGCTTCTGCAGGTGGAGTAGTCCGGAATCTGGGTAATCCTCGCGGAGACGGTCTTTCCTCAGGCAGTGAAGTCGTGCTCTAACACTGAGCCATTCAGCAGCTGCATCAGCCCAGGTGCAGCCGCTTCATCATCACCCTGGGCAGCGCGGATCCGGTTCTTTCCAGCACCCACCGGGCAACAAACACCCAGAGCCCCGATCCGGCGGCGAGCACCGCCAGGTCTGTCCAGCGGCCCTGCGCGGGCATGTGCGAACCGAACACCTGGCGCAGGACACCCGCCAGCCAGGTAAAGACGTACCAGACCGATGCGCCCGCGGCCAATGAGGCTGCCAGGCAGCGGCCCATCTCGGCAAAGTCCAGGCTGGCCAGCGAGACCATGCGCCGCTGGTGCAGCAGGATAGCAATGGTGAGCGTCTGGAGAGTGATGCCAATATCCGAAGCCACGGCCAGGCCCATGGCTCCCTGCCAGTGGTAGAGCGCGTAATAGATGGGCAGGGAGAATATGGTCACCGCTGTTCCCGCAGCCATGGGAATGAAGGTGTTTCCCGCGGCATAAAAGGCCCGTGAGTAGATGGATTGCGCGGCCCAGAGAAACATGGAGACGGAGAAGACGGCAAAGTAGGCAGCGCATTCGCGCGCGTCTGCCGAGGAGAAGCGCCTGCCCTGGAAGAGGAGTTCGACCAGCGGAGCGGCCAAGGCCACCATGCCGGAGGCAGCCAGCAGGCCTAGCGAAGCCACGCGAGAGACCGAATCTGCGACGCCAGTGGCGAATTCGAAGTGCCGCTTGCGGGTCCACAGGCTGGCGAAAAAAGGCATGGAGGCAACGCCGGCGGCCTGGGCCAGCATGGCCATGGGCGCGGTAAAGAGCAGCTTGGCATAGCTCATCAGCGAGACCGCGCCGTCGGTGCTTGAGGCAAAGTGAGCAATGATCCAGCCGTCGGCGGTGACCAGCGAAACGCCCACCATGAGGGGCAGTGACAGGCGGACCCACTCGCGCAGGCCCTGGTCGTGCCAGTCGAGGATGGGCCGGTAGCGCGCGCCCATGCGGCGGGCAAAGACCCAGTTGAGGAGGAACGGCCCGAAGAACGCGCCGGCCACGGTGCCGATGGCCAGCGAGGAGACGCCGATGCGGTGGACGAGCAGCACACCGCCGACGATGGTTCCCATTCCATAGATGAGCGGGGACACGGCCTGCACCGTGAACTGCTTGCGCACCAGCAGCACCGCGCCAAAGACGCCACCGGCAAAGAAGAACAACTGCGCGGGCAGCAGAATGCGCGTGAGCTGGACGCAGAGCGCCGCCTTGGGCGCGTCAAAGCCGGAGAACCACCAGTGGATGTAGACCGGGGCAAAGATCTCAGCCAGCACAATGGCCGCGCCGAGGACCAGATACATCGTGGTCAGGATGACCGAAAGAGATCGCTGGCCCTCGGCCTCGCGGCCTGTTTCGCGATAGCGGGTGAGGATAGTGACAAAGGTGATGGAGGCCGCACCGCCGACGAGGAAGTAGGAGATCATGTCGGGCAGGACGAAGGCGGCGTTGAGGGCGTCCGCCTGGAGGCCGCGGCCGAAGAGCCGGACGATGTACATGACCCGCACCAGCCCGATGATGCGCGACAGGAAGGTGGAGACCATGAGCACGATGGTGGCGGAGAAGACCGAGTGCGCGTGCGAAGGACGCAGCATCCCCAGCCCGCGCGCCCACCGGGAGCGTGCTGGAGCAGGAGACTGGGTTGTGGGCCGTTGTGCCACTGGAGTTGATTCTACCGGGGTTGCGGGTCGCCGCGGCGTATATGCTTGTCGGCAGGAGGATTTCGATGAGGCGGAGCTTTGTCTTGGGAGTGGTGTTGGGCGTGGTTGCCGGGGGCAGCGCCCTGGCGCAGACGATTCATGGGCGCGAGGGCATTACGCTTCCGGCCCCGCCGGCCGTGGAAGCGATTCCGGTCGCCGACGACTATTTTGGAACGAAGATCGCTGACAGCTACCGCTGGCTTGAAGACTCCAAGAGCACGGCGACGCGGGCCTACATTGACGCGCAGATTGCCTACACCGCGCGCTACATGAAGCAGGTGAAGATTCTTCCCCAGGCGGTGGCCGACCTGGATGCGCTGGAGAACATCACCGTGATCGGCGCCCCGATTGAGCGGGCAGGTACGTATTTCTTTCACAAGCGGCTTTCGGGCGAACAGCAGTCCTCCATCTATGTGCGGCACGGCTGGACGGGAAAGGACGAGAGGCTGATCGACCCGGCCAAGCTGAGCAAGGACCCCAACACCTCCGTGGGCCTGGACGATGTTTCGCGCGATGGGACGCTGGTGGCGTACAGCGTGAAGAGCGGCGGAGCCGACGAGACCGGCGTCCACCTGCTAAACGTGAAGACCGGCAAGACGCTGGAGGATGAGCTGCCCACGGCCCGCTACTTTGGCGTGGACTTTGCGCCGGATGGGGCCAGCCTGTACTACGCGCGCAACAACAGGGAAGGGACGCTCTTGTTTCAGCATGTGCTGGGGACGCGCCCCTCGCAGGACAAGCTGATCTTCGGGCACGAGTTTCGCGGAGAGCCACTGACCGGCAACGACCTCTTTTCCGGCCAGGTGACCGACGACGGCCACTACCTGGTGGTGCATATCGGCCGCGGCGTTCCGGCCCGGCGCGTGGACATTGTCTTCCGCGACCTGACCAGGCCGGGCTCGCCCTTCGAGGTCCTGGTGTGGGGCCTGGACTCGCGCTTTGAAGTGACCTATGCCAAGGGCGCATGGTACGTGAGGACCGATTACAAGTCGCCCAAGGGAAGGATTCTGAAGGCGGACCCCGGGGTGCTGCCCGATGCGTGGGAAACGGTGGTCCCCGAGGGGCAGGATGTGCTGGAAGGCTGGTCGATCGTGGGCGGCAAGCTCTACGTAAGCCGCCTGAAGGACGTAAAGACCGAGACCACGGTTTACACACTCGATGGAAAGCCGCAAGGAAAGATCGAGTTTGAAGGCATCGGCTCGGCCTCCGGCATCTCCGGGCGGACGACGGACCGCTACGGCTATTTCTCGTTTTCCTCTTTCATTGTGCCGGGCACAACGTACCGCCTGGATACGGTGACCGGCAAACGCGAGGTCTTCTTCCAGCCGAAGATCCCGTTCGACTCCAGCCAGTACGAGCTCAAGCAGGTGTTCTTCAAGTCCAAGGACGGAACGCAGGTTCCGATGTTCATTGCCGGGAAGAAAGGCCTGAAGCGGGACGGCACCGAACGCCTGCTGATGACTGGCTACGGCGGTTTTAACGCGAGCATGACTCCGGCGTGGAGTCCGCTATGGGCGTGGTGGCTGGAACAGGGCGGCTGGTTTGCGCTGCCCAACCTGCGCGGCGGCGGCGAATATGGCGAGAGCTGGCACGAGCAGGCCATGTTTGAAAAGAAGCAGAACGTCTTCGACGACTGGTTTGCCGCGGCAGAGTACCTGATTGCCAACAAGTACACCTCGCCGGAGCACTTTGCCATCACCGGGCGGTCGAATGGCGGGCTGCTGATGGGCGCCTCGATGACGCAGCGGCCGGACCTCTTTTCCGCGATATGGTGCGGCTATCCGCTACTGGACATGCTGCGCTACCAGAAGTTCCTGGTGGGCGCCTACTGGATCACGGAGTATGGCTCGGCGGACAAGGAGAAGCAGTTCCCCTACCTGCTGAAATACTCACCCTACCAGAACGTGAAGCCTGGCACGGCGTTTCCGGCCATCATGTTCTTTACCGGCGACAGCGATACGCGGGTCGATCCGCTTCATGCGCGCAAGATGACGGCGCTGGTGCAGTCGGCATCCAGCAGCGGGCGGCCCGTCCTGCTGCATTACAGTCTGAGTGGCGGCCACTCTGCCGGAGTGAGCGTCGACCAGCAGGTGCAGGACCACGCGGACGAACTCGCGTTTCTTTGGACTGAAACGGGACCAGCGGCGCCGGCCAAATAGTAACGAATCGGCTGAACTGGTACTCACTGGGACTGTCCTCGCGTAACCTCATGCCCTTGGTAATCGCCTCCGATAAGGAGAATGCGGAGCCAAAGCAGGAGTGCAGAGGGCGGGCAGTCCCAGAGGACCAGCCTGTCCCAGGGCGTCGCGGGGCCCGGAGCCAGGATGCCACAGCTAGAGTTTGAGACCAGCAAGATCGATCGGCAGCAGGAAGATGCCCGGCTGGCCGCGCTCGTCTCCACGGGAATTCTGGATACCCCGCCGGAGCCCGGCTATGACGCAATTACCCGCCTGGCGGCGGAGTACTTCCAGGCCGACACGGCCTTGCTGGGCTTTGCCGACGAGAGCCGCGTCTGGATCAAGTCGTATTGGGGAGAGGCCGTTCGCGAGCTGCCGCGGAACCACTCCATCTTTGACATGGTGCTCGCCGAAGACGGCCCGATCATTGTTCCAAACATCTCGGACCACCCCCAGTTCGAAGGGCGGCGCCTGACCTTGAGGCGGCTCGATGTGGTCTCGTTTGCCAGCGTTCCGGTCCGTTCCCACGAGGGCAACATCCTCGGCGCATTGACCATCCTTGGCAGCCGGCCCCATCGCAAGATGGTGCTCGACGAACTCCGCATGTTGGAGAGCCTGGCGGACATGGTGGCCAGCCAGCTCGAACTGCGCCGCCTGCGCATGAGCATCAAAGCCAATGGGGCACGGAAGGCCAAGGCAGCGGCCGGCGCCAACGGAACATGGCCCCGTCGGCCCGACCTGCGCCGCGCCCTGGATGCGCGCGAGTTTGTCCTCCACTACCAGCCGGAGATCGATCTTTCCACGCGCAAGATCATCGGACTTGAAGCGCTCATTCGCTGGGCTCACCCGGAGCGGGGGCTGGTTCCCCCCATGGACTTCATCCCACTGGCGGAAGAGTGCGGTCTCATTCTCCCCATTGGCGACTGGGGCCTCTCAGAGACCTGCAGGCAGATTCAAAGGTGGTGCCAGGAGGACCCGGGCCATGGTTCGCTGCGGGTATGCGTCAATCTCTCGGCGCGGCAGTTCTCCCGCGAAGGTTTGGCCGACCACGTGGAAGCGCTGCTGCGCCAAACCGGCATCTCCAGCAGACAGCTTGGCCTGGAGATGACCGAATCCAGCCTCATCCCCAACATGCGCACCGCCCTGGAGGTGCTCGGCAGCCTGCGCCGGTTGGGCATCAGCCTCCTGATGGACGACTTTGGAACCGGATACAGCTCGCTCAGCTACTTGCACTCATTCCCCTTCGACGTGCTCAAGATCGACCGCTCTTTTGTTAGCCGGATGACCGACGGCGACCAGCCGCTGCAGATTGTGCGCACCATCATTGAGCTGGCGCGCGTGCTGGGCATGGACGTGGTGGCCGAAGGCATCGAGACGCACGAGCAATACCGCCTGTTGAGGCAATTGGGTTGCCGGTACGGACAAGGCTTCCTCATCGCCCGCCCCATGACGGCCGAGGCCGTTACTCACCTGCTGCGCCTGCCAGGGCGCGTGATTCCCGAGTCGGAGTTCAGAGCGGCGCTCCCGGCCTGACGGCCTGCCCCTTGGAGAGGAAAGCGCCGTGATGGTGATCGTTGACTCCCGGTTCGCGCCGCCGTAGACTTCGCTCCATCGACAAGAACAAGATCAGGATGAGCCTTCCCGTGAAAAGAGATGCCCGTTTTTCCTTGGCCGTTGCGTTGGCCATCGTCGCGTCCGCTGCCTGCGCCGCCGCACAGGCGCCTGCTCCCACACCGGCCCTTTCCTGGAGCTTTGATGAAGGCGCGGGCGACGTGGCCGCGGAGAAGATCCACCACGCCGACGGCAAGCTCTCCGGCGTGTATGCGCACGTACCCGGCCTTGCCGGAGATGCGCTGCGGCTGGATGGCGAAACCTCCGGCGTTCGAGTGCCGGGCGCGGCTGTTCCCGCGCTTGCTTCCGCGTTCACGGCCGAAGCCTGGATCGCCATCGATGCCTATCCATGGAACTGGGCTCCGATTGTGGACCAGCGCAAAGAAGAGCGCGCTGGATTCCTCTTCGGCATTGACTCGTTTGGTCACCTGGGCCTGCAGGCCGCGGTGGGAGGCAGTTGGCAGGTGCTCGCGGATACGCAACAGTTGCCGCTGAAAAAGTGGGTGCATGTTGCGGCCAGCTTCAGCGAGCGCGCGGGCATGGCGCTCTACGTGAACGGCAAACTGGTGGAAAGCAGGAAGACCGCGGGCAGCTTTCAGCCCGCCACGGGCGAGGACCTGCTGATCGGGCGGGCGCGCTATGCAGCCTTGCCGGCGCAATGGCTCCATCCCGAGTTCAAGGTCTGGTACGGGTTCGACGGCATTCTGGACGAGCTGAACCTCTTCAGCCAGGCGCTCGCGCCGGAGGAGATCGCGGCCGAGTACGGCCAGCTCCGTGCCGAAGGACCCGACCCGCTGCACTACCCCAGGCTGCCCTCCGGGCCGCCGGGACCAGGGCCGTTTGGGGCGACGTACGCGGCCCTGAAGTACGACGAGTTATGGGATGCGCCGCGCAGGGTGGCGGACAACTCGGATGTTGTGGTCCGGTTCGATAACTCGCCGGTGCGGCTGGTCTCGTGGCAGGGAACCAGTTACATTCCTGCCTGGGTCACGGAGAACGGAAAGTGGTATACCGACGAGTTTGTAGAGGTGTGGAGCTTGCCGCGATGCCCCGGCGGCGAAGACTGTGAGCCGATGAGCGACAAGCAGAACCGCTATGCGCACGTGCGGATTCTGGAGAACACGCCGGCGCGCGCGGTGATTCATGTTCGCTATGGACAATGCGAAGTGGAGAACTACATCTGCGCCAGCCCCGATCCGTTGACCGGATGGACCGACTGGGCTGACGAGTACTACACCGTGTACCCGGACCAGGTGGCAGCCCGCAGGACGGTGGCGTGGTCGTCGACCTTCAAAGAGATTCCCGAATTTCAAGAGACAATCATCATCAATCCGCCGGGGACGCGGCCGGAGGACAACATCAACGTGGATGCCTTGACCTTTGCGAACATGAAGGGCGAGACGCACACCTACTCGTGGGTGCATCCGCCTACGTCGATCCCGCTGCCGCTGGGAGCTAACATTCAGCAGGTGAACCTTAAGTCAGAGTGGAAGCCGTTCCAGATTGTTCTCCCCGACCGGCCGCTGATCTCGGTCTACCAGGGGGAGCGGACCTACTCGATGTTTGAATGGTGGAATCACTGGCCGGTGCAGCAGGTGAAGTCGAGCGGCATCTCGGCGGTGGCGCCGGACCGGCCTTCGCATTCTTCGCTCTCGCACATTGAAGGGCAGCCGTACGAGCGGACGGCGCAGACGGTGACCAAGATCATGCTGGATGGGTTGACTAACCGGCCGGCCGCGGAGCTGGTCCCGCTGGCGCACTCCTGGGCCACGCCGCCGGAGATGAAGGTGGCGGGGACGGGCTACGCGGGCAGAGGATACGACCCAGGGCAGCGGGCGTTCTTAGTGGACAGCCAGGGCAAGGCGGCGCAGGCCCTGCGGCTGACGCTGCAGGCGACTGTGGATTCGCCGCTGGTGAATCCCGCGTTTGTCGTCGAAAACTGGGGAGAAGCCGTGCCCAGGCTCACCGTGAACGGCAAGCCGGCAGCGTGGGGCAGCGATGCGCGCTACGGGCTGGTGGGCACGCTGGACCGCTCGACGCTGGTGGTCTGGCTGCGGCTCACGGCAGAGAGGGAGACCGCCATTGAGCTGGCGCCAATGGCCCGGCGGCCCTGAGCGGGCAAACCACACCGTTTTGGGAAAGCTCGGGCGCGGGTTCCTTCTCTGGGATTCGCGCAGGTAAGACGGATGGGAAACCTCTCAAGTTCCGCGTGAGACAGCGGTATCGTCATCCCATGCAACATCCAGACGAATCCGAGCCCTCCCCCAACTCCCAGACCTTTGCCGGCTTGCTGGCGGCCCTGGCCTCACCCAGGCCCAAGGCGTCTCCGGCCTGGGACGACGACGGACTGGCCGACGACGTTGCCACGCTGAGCTACGAGAACGCACTGCGGACTCACGCCCGCTACCGCTCGACGGACCCGACGGATCGCTCGCTCACCCAGCCTGTTGAGCCTCTCAGTTTCGAGACCTATGAGCTGGCCCCACTTCCACCGCCTCCCGAGCCGGAGCAAGCACAGCCGTTTGCGGCTTCCCGGACCGGCGCTGTGCCCCGGCCCGTGAGCGCCCTGCAACCGCCGTCGCTCTTTGAGCAGAGTCTCAAGTCGGCCAGCGTGACCATCCGGTTAAGCCAGGCAGAGTGCGCCCAGCTGCACCGGCGCGCCGCAGAGGCGGGTCTGACGGTGTCGGCCTACCTGCGCTCCTGCACCTTTGAGGCGGAGTCGCTGCGGACGATGGTCAAAGAGACAATGGCGCAATTGAAAGCTGCCACGGCGGCGGGAAAGGCGGGTGTGCCGGCAAAGGCGCACCGGCCGGGGTTGAACCCGGTGCGGGGGTGGCTGGCGGGGGTCTTTGGGTCTTGGCGGGGTGGCCGCCGGGTTGCGCGGGCGTAAGCGCGATCAAGTAGGGGACAAAGTACCTCTGGCGCTCCCAAGGCACACTGGCCCGTCCGGCCGGCCTCAACCTGTGACCCGGTCAGCCACAGCTTCGCTTTTGCCCAGACAAACGAGAAAGCCCCGCGAGGGCGGGAGCTTTCTCGTCCGCAGTTAAGCGAGGTTCGCCCTTACGCAATGGCCTCTCTGGCCATCGCCTGGATTCTCGGCCCCATTGGCTTGGGTTGCCCCTTGCGCAGATCGATGTCGCCCTTGAAGTACGCGCCGTCGGCAATGCTGATGCGGTCAGCGGTAACATTCCCCGTGAGGGCGCCTTCGGAGCGAATCTCCACCCGGTCAGATGCCGAGATGTTGCCTCGGATCTTGCCCATCACCACGATCTCGCGGGCGTTGATGCACACCGACATTCCGTCGGAGACCTGACCGTTTAGGCCCACGGTCACGCAACTGTCCGGCAGGTTGATGTTGCCCACCACCTCTCCATCCACATAGAGCGACCCCGAACCGCTGATGACGCCCTTGAACAGAAGGCCTTTGCCGATCGAAGCCTGCTCGGCAACCACCTGCACGGGGCGGGGGCGAGCGACAACTTCAGGCATTGGAGGTGGTGGTGCGAGCCGGACAGGTTCCGGCGCAACTCTGGGTGGCGCCAAGCCAGGCTGGTTGGGCTTCCACATAATACTCATGAAACACGCTGCCTTTCCTGGGAAAACAGGCCCCGGTCAAGTGGCTTGCCGGCTGCCTAAAAATGCCGTTAGAGAATGCGAGTCTAAAGGGGGCATCTTCCGTCCCCTTTTTGCTCACAGCTATTTTCTTTCTCGCGGGGGCCCAAGTCAGCAGCACGCATTGCCTTGTGGCTGAAGACAACTAGCCGGTGATTCACGGCGGCCAATTTAACCCCATGCCGGCATGAACGGCAATACAAGCGCCGCACGGGGAACAGTACAAAGAGCAATAAACAACAACGGGCAATCAAGCGATGCCCGCCCCTTCTACAACCCGGCTCACTTCCTCTTTGACGTGAGCCTGAATGCTCCAGGCAGCTTTGGCTCCCATCCTGAAGGTCATTCAGGCCATCCCTCGAAAGGAGAATTGAGTGCGGCGCTTCGCGAGCGCCGCCAACTCAATGGAGATTTCATCCAACTGTTGCGCGCCCCAAGGGTGACTGGACCGCGTAACAATAACATACCTATAGGTAAATATGCCAGAACTCTTAGAAATGTCAAGACAGAAAAGAGCCCGGGGAGATGGCCCGTAAGTGCTAGTTGGGGTCACTCTTGTCCAAGACAGCGTTTTCGGTGAACCCGGGCTGTTGATTTCGTGGGACATAGGCACCGTCTCCGGCTGCAGCGCCAGATTAGTTTGATAGCTCGGGCTGGATGGGTTTCTATGTGTTTGTCATCCTGCTGTCCAATTCGTCGGTGTGCAAGTGCCGCGGTACGGGTTCAACGGTGTTTTCTCTTTGCGCTGCTGTCCAACTCCCGGCTACCAAACCAGCGGCATGGGTAACTGCTCGGCCAGTTGCCTTGCGGCTGGCGGTCCCTCCAGCGGATTGTTGAGCCACGCCCACAAGTCCCTGAAGATGAACAGTTGCTGGCGCAGCAGAGCCGCAAGATTGGAGAGCGACCAGCCGAAGGTGGATTTCATTTGCAGGAACTTCAGGATCAGCATGGCAATCAGCGCCGTCCAGATCTGCGTCTTGACCGCATTGGCGCTGGTGCCCAGGAACGACTTCACTTTTGCGATTTGCTTCAGCGCCTTAAAGAAGAGTTCCACGGCCCAGCGGTCCTTGTAGATCGCGGCAACCGTCGAGGCCGCCAGATGGAGCAGATTGGTGAAGAACACCAAAACCTCCTGCTTGTCCGCGTTCCAGTATTCGATCCGCCGGAACAGAATCGGCTTTTCGCCATCCTTGTCCAGGGCGGGCAGAGAAACGATCTGATCGCTGAGCACGTTGCCCTTTTCCGGAACCGCGCACACCTCGACCGTGGTGTAGACCGTGTTTGTCTTCATGCGCGTCACGAAGAAGACCCCGTCCCGCGTCAACTGCCCGAACCAGACGTAATCGTTGTAGCCGCGGTCGATAGCCAGGATCGTACCCGCTTCCAGAGGCAAGCCTCGCGCCACCTTCAGTTCGCTATATTTGCCGTCAGTTACTACCGCGAACGAGGGCAGGTAGCCATCGTGGTCCAATAGAAGATGCAGTTTGATGGCGCCCTTGCGCTGGCGGTACTTGGCCCAGTCGAACATGGTGGCCGACAACTCGATGATGCTGCCGTCCAGGCTCATCAGCTTGTTCTTGAACCGGAACTTGCGGCGACTGCGGGTCGCTGTTTCGGCATGGCACTTCTCCAACAACTGCATGAAGATGGACTCGTAGAGTTCCCACGGACGGTTGGCGTTGGCATAGGCCAGGGTCGATTTCTTTGGCGCGGTGCTGATGCCGAGATGTTTCAGCGGCGATTCGCATCCGGCCAGCCCCAGGCAGACCTCGCGCAGCGAGTTCAAATGCGCCATCTGGCAAAACAGCATGGCCACGAACTGTTCCCAGCAAGTGAATCCCTTGGCACTGAACTCGGCTTGATGTTGCTTGACAGCTTGTGCGAACTGTCCGCGTGGAAAAAGTTGCAAAAGCTGTGAGTAGACACTGCATACTTGTGTCATGGCTGATCCTCTCTTCTCCGAAGGTGGTCCTGTCACGGAGCCCACTTCAGAGTAACGGGGATCAGCCCGCTATCCTACCCCTCAAGCCGCAAAAGCTATCAGGCTGTCTTGGACAGCAATGAGTTGGGGTACTTTCGTCCGGCAGTCATCTCGTCAACTCGGCAGGCCCGGGTGTGCCTGCTCGAATTCTAGCCTTGGCACAATCGTTTTATCCGCGATTGCAGAGGGAACTAGTTTCAGGACTTAG
>Ga0302320_10008621_pt1 | contig 22118 bp, 24 predicted proteins | sample Bog_T0_3_FD_202130 | JGI IMG/M metagenome (GOLD analysis project Ga0302320, IMG submission 202130) | Peat permafrost microbial communities from Stordalen Mire near Abisko, Sweden - Bog_T0_3 | ecosystem: Environmental > Terrestrial > Soil > Wetlands > Peat | place: Sweden: Abisko, Stordalen Mire...
GCGCCATGCCAGTGCCGGAGTCAGCGGGGCGGGGATTCCATCCGCGCCCTGCTCCCCATGCTTCCCGACGCCCATAAGCACCTCTTGGCTCTCGTCGCAACCCACACCCAACAGCGAGGAGTCCTCTTTCTTCGTCACCACACCGTGCTTCGTGTTAAGCGGCTTCATGTTTCCCATCCGCAACATGGCGCCGGTGGTGCAATATCTCGCCTACTTGAACCCCTTGCGCTATTTCATGGAGATTGTCCGCGGCATCTTTTTGAAGGGCGTGGGAATTACCGTGTTGTGGCCGCAAATGCTGTGCCTCTTTGTCTACGGGAGCAGTATTCTGCTGTTCAGCGCGGCGCGATTCAGAAAGACGCTGGATTAGTTTCCGTGTGTGACCGGCGAGATTATTCCGCGGCGTCCTCGGCCGCGTAGTCGAACTTATAAGGGTTGAATTCTCCCGGCGGATTGGCGCGCTCCCACTCGATGGTGCGGCGGATCGCTTCGGCCAGCGGCACCGGTTCGCTAAACCTCAGTTCCTCCATCCCTGGCGGATGCGAGTGGAATCCGCTTCCCAATGTTGCGCGCTATTGCCGGGCTGCGCCAGGTGGGGCGGCATGCGATCCTTCGGCAGGGTCACCAGTTCGCCATCCCAGCCGGTTGCCTCCGAGATCTTGCCGGCCCACTCGCGCTTGGCCATGCTGCAGGCGCTGCTGACAGACTGGTTCCAGCTCAAGATCCACCGCGAGCAAATGAGAAGGCAGCCCATTCATTAACGAATTACCGCTCCGGTTCGCGGAATTGCAAGTTGATATACTAGCCAGCAGTTACGCAGGCGGTCTGACAACATGGAAATGCGATTCTCACGACGAAAAATGATGCAGGGAGTGGGCGGCGCGGCAGTGGCGAAGTCCCTCGATATGGCGGCGGAAGCAGCGCCCGCGCCACGCAGTTGGCCCATTGAAGAAGGTCCGGACACACCCAAGATCTGTCTGTCTCCGGGAGACGGCGGCCAGCCTCTGCCCGCCAGCCTGCAGCCGGCGCCCCCACCGGCCGGGGGAAGAGGACCGGCGCTCGGCGGGAATGTTTTCGGTGGCTTTCTGCCGTCCAAGACGGAAGCGGCGCCGCCTCCGCCACCGGCCGGCGGCCGCGGCGGCAACATCGCCGCCAGCTATCAGCGCATCCGCCAACTCGGCGTAACCCATCTGCTCGGCGTCAATGCCGGTGGACCGGGTGGGGTCTGGACCGAAGAGAGCGTCCGCCGCGCGGTCGACACGGCCAAAGAGGCCGGTCTGGTGGCCTATAATGCGATGATCAACGTTCCCGCCAGCGTGATCTACGGGAAAGACACGCGCGCCAAGGACATGGAACCGTTCATCGCCTCCATTGAGGCCGCCGGCAAGGGCGGCTTGCCGGTCGTGGAGTACAACTTCTACGCGCACCGGGCCACCGAAGGCTATTACGAAACCGTCGGCCGGGCCAATGCGGGCTACACCGGGTTCGACAACGAACTGGAATTGCTGATCGACGAAAACGGCCGCGTGGTAGGTCCAATCTACCGCGACGCCAACGGACAGATCACGCCCGACACTTTAGCCGCGTTCCCCAACGCCAAGAAGGTGAAATTTAAGGATCTGCCGCCGCTGGCCAATGAGGGCGCCCACAATCTGGATGAGATGTGGGCCAACGTCACTTACTTCCTGAAGGCAGTTATCCCCGTCGCCGAAAAGGCGGGCGTGCGCATGGCTCTTCACCCCAACGATCCTCCGGCGCCCATCAGCCGCGGATCCCAGCAGATCATGGGAAGCCTGAAAGGCTGGAAGCACCTCATCGAAATTGTCAGCAGTCCCGCCAACGGCATCACTTTCGACTGTGGAGTGACGCGGGAACTGGGTGAGGACGCGGTGACGACGGCGGACTATTTCGCCAGCCGCAAACGCATCAACCACGTGCATTACCGCAACGTGCTGGTGGTGAAGCCCTACGAGAAGTACCAGGAACTCTTCATCGACGCCGGCCAGAACGACATGTTCGGCGTGATGAAGGCGCTGGTGAAGAATAAATACACCGGCACGATTTACCCCGAGCATCCGCGCGCGTTCGACGCCGACCGGGACCGTGTCGGCCCCGGCGGCCGCATCGGCGGGTATCCCGGCGGCGGCGGCTACACCGGCATTACCTACAGCGTGGCCTACACCCGGGCGATGATGCAGGCTGCGTTAGAAACCGTGTAATCGATCCCGGGCATCCGTCCCCAATTGGGCTATCCTGAACCTGAGATGCCCGTGATCGTCTCCCTGCTTCGCGGCGTGAATGTCGGCGGCCATCAGGTCAAGATGGACGCGCTCCGCGGCCTGTACGAATCTCTCGGACTGCGCCGCGCCGAGACCTTCATCCAAAGCGGTAACGTAGTTTTCGCCACCCAGTCGCGGGACCTGGTCCGGCTGGCCAAACGCATCGAAGAGGCCATCGAGAAGAGCTTTGGGTTTCGATGCGACGTGATTCTTCGCGCCACAGGTGAGATGCGCGACGCGCTGGCCCGCAATCCGTTCGCGGCACGGCCGGAGATCGACCCCGCCAGGTTGCTGATCACCTTCCTCGCCGCCGACCCCGACCCGGAAGGCTGCGCCAAAGTGCGCGCCATGGACATCCATCCCGAGGAATTGCACATCGACGGCCGCGAGGTCTACGTCTACTTCCCCAACGGCATGGCGCGGCCCAAACTATCGTGGCCCCTCATCGGAAAGTGCCTCAAGACGCCCGCCACCGGCCGAAATCTGAGTACCGTTCGCAAGCTGCTCGCTATAGCCGAGCGGCTGGAGACCTCCCCATGAATCGCGCCCTCCTCATGCTGCTGTCCGCGGCCGTGCTGCTGGCCGGTTGCGGACCTTCCGCGCCAGCCCAGGCGCCAAAAACCGATCCTACCGCCGAGAGTTGGTACCCGCAGGCCACCGAACGGCTCACCGGCATGGATCGCGCGGCGGAGCAATTGTTTCAAAACGGCCGGACCCAGGAAGCGGCCGGCATTGTGACCAGCGCGCAGTCTTTGCAGAATCGGCTGCTGGCCGCTCCCCGCCCCACCCTGGCCGCCATGGAAGCCATCGCCGATCTCGACCGGATTTACGGCCGGTTGCTCCTCTCCAACGGTTACTTCGGCTCGGCGCGACTGCTCTTCCAGAAAAATGTGACTCGCTGGAAGACCTGGAAGCCGCCAACGCCGGAGACCGAACGCCGCCTCCAGGAGGCCAACTCCGACATCGCCGAGTGCGACCGCCACATGGGCGGGTAAGGAGCCGCGAAGAAATATCCTGTGCACTCAGACCCAACCGCTTGCTCCCGCGCGCGGCTCGGCATGCGCATTTGACGGAGCCGGGCCCAGAGGGCACCCCGTTAGGGAGCGATTGCGCACGTTCGAGACATTTGGTCAGCTTATTGTTTCGCGGTCCCTAACTGTCTCGTCAGTCCTGGCGCAGGCGCCATTGCGCCCCCAATACACGGATGGCGAACTGGCGCATGAGGAATAGCACACATACCGCGATCGCCCCGAACACCCAGGCGGCCGGCCCCGGCGGGCGGCGATCCGCGGTTACGCCGGCGCGAGCCGGAGGGGAAGACACCAAGTGGATCTGCGAGCGCAAAATCTGCGCCGATTCCTCGGCGCCCAACTCGCGGCTGGAATTTCGCGGGGGCAACCACGCCACCGCCAGCAGCATCCCCACCAAAGCCAAAGCCTGTGTGCAGAGCAGATAAACCATGAAGCCGCACCGTCCTGTGTCGTACTATGCGGCTGGGCCGGACCGGGCTGCAAGAACTGGTAATACTATCGGGGTACCATCGAAAAGTAGTACGGTAGCGGCCGAAGTTAGCAAAACTATACTAAGTGGAGTTATCCGAGCCGGGCGAGTTTGGCCGCGCCGATTGCCTGTCCCACATGGCGCTGGGTGTGCTCGGCAATGTGGACCAGCAAGCCGATGACGGTGGTGGGCAGCCGCTGGCGGCCGACGGCTCGCGGCTCGGCCAGGGTGGATGGCTCGATGGCGCGCACCACCGCCTCGGCGCTCCGAAACGCCGCGTCCACGAGCGCCAACAGCTCGCCGCGGCCCGCGCCGGCGGGGACGTTCTCCGCCTGCAGGGTAGCCATCTGTTCGGGGGTCAACGTTCCGCCCTGTAGATAAGTCATGAGCCTGCCGGTGCTGCCCGCGATGTGCCGCAGATGGAATCCCACGGACGCGAATCCATGCGGTGAGGCCCATATCCGCTCGGGTGTGAGCCCGTCGGTCGAACGGCTCAGGTCTTCACGCGCCTGTTGGAATGTAAACAGGATCGGTGCGGTAAGCGGGTTTACGCCGTCGATTGCTCCGCGCAGCCAGGGTTCCGGGAGGTCTTCCATCCCTTTGATTCTACTGCGATGGGAGCCTGTGCGGTGAATAGGACGCTTATTCGCCGCACAATGTGCGGTGAATAGATTGCGGTCTACGGTGATTACGGGCTATAATCACCGCATAAGGTGCGGCGAATGAGAGTCTACATCCACCAACTGCCCGACTGGCCCAAGTTTCGCTGGGATACCGCGAGGCTGGCTGGCCGGCTGGCCGCGGTCCGTCACAAACAAGGGCGGCTGGCCGGTCATATGGAGGCGCTGGGGTTCAAACTCACCCAGGAAGCTTACCTGAAAACCGTGACCCAGGATGTTCTGAAAACCAGTGAGATCGAAGGCGAGCGCCTCGACGTGGAACAAGTCCGCTCGTCGATTGCGCGCCGCCTCGGCATCGATATCGGCGCGCTCAAACCGGCCGACAGAAATGTCGAAGGGGTGGTCGCGATGCTGTTGGATGCTACCGGCAACTACGGACAGCCGCTCACAGTGGAGAGGCTGTTCGCCTGGCACGCCTCGCTGTTCCCCACCGGATACAGCGGTATGAGTAAAGTTCGGCCCGGGACGTGGCGCGACGATTCAGGCGGCCCCATGCAAGTTGTTTCCGGCGCCATCGGACGCGAGCTTGTGCATTTCGAGGCGCCGGCCGCGGCGCGATTGCCTGGCGAAATGGGCGCTTTTCTCGATTGGTTGAATGCGGACGACAGCCTGGATCCGGTCCTGAAGGCGGGTCTGGCGCATCTCTGGTTTGTGACCATCCATCCCTTTGACGACGGCAATGGCCGTATCGCGCGCGCCATCGCGGATATGCAGTTGGCGCGCTCGGAGCGGAGTGCGCAGCGGTTCTATAGCATGTCCGCACAAATCCGGCAGGACCGGACGGCGTACTACGACATCCTGGAAGAGACGCAAGCCGGTACGATGGATGTCACCCGGTGGATGGAATGGTTTCTGGATTGTATGGGCCGCGCCATCGACGGCGCGCGGACGATATTGTCCGCGGTGATCGCCAAGGCGCGATTCTGGGAGTCCGTCGGCGACACGCCCTTGAACGAGCGGCAGCGTCTGGTGCTGAACCGCCTGCTGGATGGTTTCGAGGGCAAGCTCACCAATGCAAAATGGGCCAAGCTGGCGAAATGTTCTCCGGATACGGCGTTACGAGACCTGCAATATCTTGTGGATCGTGAGATCCTCATGCGCGGTCCCGAGGGCGGCCGGAGCACGAGTTATTCAATCGGAGGGAAAAAGCTGGTGGGCCCTGAAGGATTTGAACCTTCGACCGACGGATTATGAGTGCCAACGCTCGGCATCCATGCGGTCCACCAGGATTCGAGGCCCTGGCGGCGCACTTCCGCAGCGGCTTGGCCACCCCTCAGGCGATCTTGGATTCCTTCTTCAGAGCCTCGTGGAGCAGCGTCTTGATAACGGTCTGGTAGCCCACACCGCGTTTCTCAGCCAGCTTGCGAGCCCGCTCGATATCGGTGACGGGCAACCGGACGGACACGCTCTTGGTGGGCACGGCGCCGCGGCGGCCGTGCTTCAGCAGCAGATCCGCGATCAGCTCTTGGTGCTTGTCCCACCATTCCGCTTCCTCGGCTTCTGACCGGAACTCCGGCGTGTCAACCACAACGGGCTTGGCCTTCTTCGCTTTCATAGCTTCTCCCTCACCTTCTTCTTCGCAGTATGCGCCGTGATCACGCGAATCCTGCCGCGCCGCAACGTGTAGACGAACTGTAGCGCTCGACCGGCGCCGTCAGCCCGGCGCACAGCACTCGTTCTTCTCCACGGCGCTTCTGCGCAGAGAGCACCACCAGCGGATGGTTGGCGAATGCTTGCTCCACCTCCTATGGCGTGACGCCGTGGCGCGCGATATGGCCGGTGTTCGCGTCGTCCCAGTCGAACTTCGCCACGCGAGCCATGTATGACTCAATTGTATATACGCAAGCGCATGGCGGCAAGCATGAGACTGTATCCAGCTCGCGACGGCAAAATGGTCCTCGTGATAATCCGGCTCTCGGGTCGGGTTTCCGGATACTCGCGGTGGCCGCGGAGGTTGCAGACACGGGGCGCCAGGAACGCGTCATGGGCGCCGCCGGCCAGCATGGCGGCCACTCGGGCCTGATCCGTGGCGGCGGTGGTGCCGTGGCCGAAGTGACGGGCCGAAGGCCTTACAGGTCTTCTGGTCGCAATCCCGTATGCTTGGCAACGCGACTCAGAATCTTCCGTCCCAACTCATCATTGTCGTGGAAGGCGAACTCGTAGTCCGGCCAGCCTTCGCGGGCCAGAAGCTTGTGGGAGCCACTCTGCCGCTTGACCCGCCAGCCAATTTGCTCCAGGGCGGCTAGCACGCGGCGCGCCTGAGTCGCCGGCCAGTTGCTCACTCAGCACCTGAAACGAGACGTTGAGGGCCGACGGCGGCAGTTCGGCGTGCTTGATCCGATCGGCGATCACCTCGATGGCCAGCCGCTCGGTGTTGCTGATGGCTTCCTCGCGCGTCTGCCCGTAGGTCATCACGCCGGGGAGTTCCAGCGCCTCGGCAATCCAGCGGCCGTCATCTTCCCGGTCGATGTCAATGGAAAGGTGCACCACTCCATTGTAAGCCCGGCCCGCTATCGAAGCCCGCCCATCAATTCTCGGTTCGTGAGTTCCGCGTGCGGCGGCGCCACCTTCGGAACGTCCGGCATGGCCACCCGGAAGCAAACGCGGCGGCGGCCTTCGGGCAGATCGGACCGCCGCCAGGCCGCATTGTATTTGAAGAATCTCAGAACTCCTGATGTCGTGGAATTTGCAGTGAGCCAGCAGGTGGGGCAGGCGGCACCGCCTGCCCCACCTGCGAAGCTCTCGCCATCGAAAGGAATGGCTCAGCCCATTTTCCCCGCCAGGCAGGAATTGCAGGGCGACATCAGGAGTTCTGAATTTGGTGGGCCCTGAAGGATTTGAACCTTCGACCAACGGATTATGAGTCCGCTGCTCTAACCGCTGAGCTAAGGGCCCGCTCCCCTATTGTACCGATTCGCGCAGCCGTTTCAGCCCCGCCTCCGCGGCCGGTACGCGACCATCTCGAACCACGAAATGCTGTCGTTTACCACCTGCGTCTTGAGAAGCACTTCAAAATACGGCATCGATTCGCCTTGCCGTAACCCCAGCTTTTGGCGAAGCTGCCGGATAAAGTCTTCCGACGTTACGAAACGGGCGCCGGCTTCCGTGGAGATCACATCGCTGCCGGAAATTACCAGCACATTTCCCGTGCGCTTGGGATTCTGCAGGTACGCCACCCGGCCGTACCCCGTGCGCCGCCATTCGGCCGGGTATTCCGCCTGCTCCCCCGGCATCGGCGACCGGTTCACGAAGCGCACCGCCGCCGGCGTCTCCTGGTAGACCGTCTGGAAATTCATCCGGTTCTCAAACAGCCCGATCCAGGGATTGGAGCGCAAACTTCCCATCAGAATGGTGTTCTGAGAGGAGATCAAAGACGACGAAAAGTCTCGCGCGCTCAACAGATTCAGCAGATGCTCGACCGCGGCCAATACTCCGAAATCCCGCGCCAGCGCGCGCCGATCCGGTTGGGTGAGGTACAGTTCCGCCATGCGGTCGAATTCGTGCGTCTCATATCAGGAGGTTGACATCGGACAGTACCGCTGCGCCACAGGCCCTCCGGTGCAAGCGCGCTATACTGGCATTTCCCATGCTAAGAGTTCGTTTTGCGCCTTCCCCCACTGGTTTTCTGCACATCGGTAGCGCGCGCACTTTCATCTTTAACTGGCTCTACGCCCGCCACAATGGCGGCGCCATGATCCTGCGCATCGACGACACCGACGCCGGGCGCAATACCGAAGTCTCCCTCAACTCCATCTTCGACGGACTGCGCTGGCTCGATCTCGGATGGGATGAAGAGTACAAGCAGTCCGAACGGCTGGCGCTGCACCGCCAAGTGGCCGAAGCGATCTTACAAAAAGGACTGGCCTACCGCGATTTCACTCCCGCGCAGGCCGCCGAAGGCGAGAAATCGGGCGCGCAGGGCACCTGGCTTTTTAATTCCGGAATGCGCGAGATGTCGCGCGAAGAGAGCGACCGCCGCGCGGCCGCCGGAGAGCCGTTCGCGCTGCGTTTCCGCGTACCCCGCGACCGCGAGCGGCAGGTGCGCTTTTCCGACGCGGTCTACGGCGAGCAGGCCAAATCCACCGCCGATATCGAAGACTTCGCCCTGCTGCGCAGCGATGGCATGCCCACGTATCACCTGGCCTCCTGCGCCGACGATGCCGACCTGCGCATCAGCCACATCATCCGCGGGCAGGACCACATCACCAACACCTTCAAACACGTGCTGATCTTCGAGGCCGCCGGAGTAACTCCGCCGCAGTTCGGGCATCTGCCCCTGCTGGTGGCGCCCGATGGGACCAAGCTTTCCAAGCGGCGCCATGGGCCGGTGGTGAGCGTCACCACCTACCGCGACGCCGGTTTCCTGGCCGATGCGTTCGCCAACTTCATCGTGCTGCTGGGCTGGTCGCCCAAGAACGATCGCGAGCAGATGACCCGCCAGGAACTGGTGGACGCGTTCACGCTGGAAGGCGTCAACCGGTCCAACGCGGTGGTCAATTTCAAGGAGGAAGAGCCCTTCGATCCCAAGGCCGTGTGGCTCAACGCCGAGCACATTCGCACCATGCCGGTGGCCGATCTCTCCGAGCGCCTGCTGCCCGTGGTCCGCGGCGCCGGTTTCGCCATCGACGCGGCCAAAATGGCGCGGATCACCCCGCTGATCCGCGAACGCATCAAGCTGCTGAACGACGTCCTGGCGGTGGCCGATTTCTTCTTCGCGGAGACTCTCGCACCGTACGAGAGCGCCGAATTGGTCCCCAAAAAGGGCGATGCCGCCATGGCTCTGCGAGTGCTTGAAAAGGCGCGCGACGTGCTGGGCGCGGCGGAATTTTCGCACGATGGGCTGGAGGCGGCGCTGCGTGCGGCGGCGGCGGACCTGGGAGTCAAAGCCGGCCAGATGTTCGAGCCCATCCGCGTGGCGGTGTGCGGCCGCAAGACGGCGCCGCCGCTATTTGGCACACTGGAAGTATTGGGCCGCGATGTCTGCCTGGTGCGCATCGAGCAGGCCACCGGAAAGCTGAAACCTCTATGAATCCGACTCTCCCCGGGGAGCCGCCGGAAGCATCGGCGAGCGCTCCCTCGAATTTCGTCCGCGATATCGTCATCGACGATCTGAAGTCTAATAAGTTCGGAGGCCGCGTGCACACGCGGTTTCCCCCCGAGCCCAACGGGTATCTGCATCTGGGCCACGCCAAGTCCATCTGCCTGAATTTCGGACTGGCCGACGAGTTCGGCGGCAAGACCAACCTGCGCTTCGACGATACCAACCCGTGCAAGGAAGAGACCGAGTATGTCGATTCCATCATGGAGAACGTACGCTGGCTGGGCTTCGAGTGGGACGGCCTCTTCTACGCTTCCGACTATTTCGGCCAGCTCTACGAATGGGCGCTGAAGATGATTCGCGAGGGCAATGCCTTCGTGTGCGATTTGAGCGCCGAGGAAGTGCGCCAGACGCGCGGCACGCTCACCGAAGCGGGCCAGGAGAGCCCCTATCGCAACCGCTCCGTGGAAGAGAACCTGGACCTGTTCCAGCGCATGAAGGCCGGCGAGTTTCCAGACGGCGCGCGCACCCTGCGGGCCAAAGTGGACATGGCCTCGCCCAATCTCAACATGCGCGACCCGGTGATGTACCGCATTCTGCACTCCGACCATCACCGCACCGGAAGCGAATGGTGCATCTACCCGATGTACGATTACGCCCACGGGCAGTCCGACTCCATCGAAGGCATCACCCACTCCATCTGCACGCTGGAGTTCGAAGACCATCGGCCGCTGTACGACTGGTATGTGGAGGCGCTGGGGATCTATCATCCGCAGCAGATCGAGTTCGACCGGCTCAACGTCACTTACACGCTGTTGAGTAAGCGCAAATTGCTGACTCTGGTGGAAGACGGCCACGTGCGCGGTTGGGACGATCCGCGCATGCCGACTCTTGCGGGCATCCGCCGCCGCGGCTATCCGCCCGAGGCGCTGCGCAGCTTCTGCGGCGCCATCGGAGTTTCGAAAACCAACGGCCTCATCGAACTGGGCCTGCTGGAACACCACGTCCGCGAGTATTTGAACCGCGCCACGCCGCGCGCCATGGCCGTACTGCGGCCGCTGCGGGTGGTGATCGATAACTACCCCGAGGGCCAGGTGGAAGAAATGGAGGCGGTCAACAATCCCGAAGATGCCGCCGCGGGGAAGCGCAACGTTCCGTTCTCGAAGGTGCTCTATATCGAGCGGGAGGATTTCCGCGAAGTTCCCCCGCCCAAATATTTTCGCCTCTCGCCCGGCAAGGAAGTGCGCCTGCGCTACGGTTATTTCATTACCTGCACCGGCGTGGTGAAAGACGATAAGGGCGAAGTGACGGAGATCCACTGCACTTACGATCCGGCCACGCGCGGCGGCAACGCTCCCGATGGGCGCAAAGTGAAATCCACCATCCACTGGGTGTCCGCGGCGCACGCCATCGACGCCGAGGTGCGGATGTACGACAACCTGTTTCTGAAAGAGAACCCCGGCGAGGTGGAAGAAGGGCAGGATTTCACCGCCAATTTGAATCCGCATTCGCTGGAGATTCTGAACGGCAAGCTGGAGCCATCGCTGGCCACGGCCGCGGTGGGCAACCGCATTCAATTCGAGCGCATGGGCTATTTCTGCGTGGACTTGGATTCCGCCCCCGGCAAACTGGTTTTCAACCGCAGCGTGGGGTTGAAGGATTCGTGGGCCAGGATCGAGAAGCAGGCGAAGGGCAAGAAGTAATGATCGTTCTCGGAATCGGCGGCATTCTGGGCGATGCCGCCAGCGCGGTTCTCAAGGATGGCGAACTGGTGGCCGCCGTGGAGGAGTCCAAGCTGGTCCGGCGGCGCACGAATTGGGGCGGCGCCGGCGGCCTGCCGGAGCGTTCCATCGCCACTTGCCTGGAACTGGCGGGCGTGCGGCCGGAGGATGTCGACGCGGTCGCCATCGTGAGGCCGATTCCGGAATCGGATTTCCTGCTGAAGTTGCGGGCACAGTTTCCGCAGAGCCGCATCGTGCTGGTGGAACATCACCGCGCGCATGCCGCGTCGGCGTATTACCCGTCGCCGTTCGACCGGGCCACGGTGCTCACGCTCGACCGCGGCGGCGATTTCCGCTGCGGTTCGCGCTGGCAGGCTACCGGCATGGAGATGACGCTCGAGCAGGAGCAGTACGCGCCCGATTCGCTGGGCGATCTCTACGGCCGGGTCACCGAGCTGCTGGGATTTTCGGCCAGCGAGGACGAGCACAAAGTCCAGTGGCTCTCGGTCTGCGGCGATGAACGGTACCGCGAACTGTTCCTTGAAATTCTCAACTTGTCGGACAGCGGTCCGCGCCCGGACCGGTCGTTTTTCAGCACCGAGCGCCTGCAATCCGGCGGTTTCGGAGTGCGTTTTTACGAGCGGCTGGGGCTGGCCGATGGCGACGGGATTCCGGAGGCCATGCGGGCGCACCTGGCGGCCGGCATTCAGGAAGCCATAGAGGCCGCGGCGCTGCGGCTCGCCGGACCGAGTGGCAATCTTTGCCTGGCCGGCGGGTTGGGACTGAATTCGCTGTTGGTTTCTTCGCTGGAACGCGCCCTGGGCAACGATAACGTATTCGTGCAACCCGTGGCGGGCAACGCCGGGACGGCCATCGGCGCGGTGCTGGATACATGGCACACGGTCTACCGGCAGGAGGCGCGCGTGCCGTTCCACACCCTCGCGCTGGGGCCGGCCTATTCCGCCGCGGATACCAAGAAAGTGCTGGAAAACTGCAAGCTGCGGTTCCGCTACCTGCTGACCACGGACGAAATAGTGGACACCGCGGTGGAGCAGTTGACCGACAACAAGATTGTCGCCTGGATGCACGGGCGCATGGAATTCGGACCGCGCGCGCTGGGCAATCGCAGCATTCTGGCGTCGCCGCTCGATCCTTACTCCACGGAGAACCTGAATATCTTTATCAAGCATCGCGAGCCCATTCGCAAGTTCGCCGCCAGCGTGCCTTCGGAGTTGTGCGCGCAGTATTTCGACGTGGGCGCCAACGCCCGCTACCTGGCCACGGTGGGCCGCGTGCGGCCGGAATATCGCGAGCAGTTCGCGGCGGCCATCCTGGCGGGCGACATGGTGCGCGTGCACGCCGTGGACCGCGAAGAGAATCCGCTGTATTGGAAGCTGCTGCACGCGGCCGGGAAGGCTTCCGGGCTGCCGGTGCTCTACAACACCTCGTTCAATCTTTTCGGCGAGCCGCTGGTTTGCACGCCCCGCGATGCGGTGCGCAGCTTCTATTCTTCGGGGATCGATGCGATGTTAGTGGGGAATTTTTTCCTGGGGAAGTAAGTTCCCGTGTACTTCGGGCGGTGCTTCACTAACTAGCTTCTGTCATGAAACTCCGGCTCGTAACGGCAAGACCGCTCCCTGGCGGTCGCGGCTCAGTAACAAGTCCCGTGGAATCATCGCGGCGTTTTCCGAGCCGCGCGCGCAAGCAAGCGGTCCTTGCCAGTTGAAGGCAGTTTCATGACAGAAACTAACTAAGTTCAGAACTCCCGATGTCGTGGAGTTTGCAGTGAGCTTCGCAGGTGGGGCAGGCGGTGCTCGCCTTCGCTCGATCCTATTCGAGCAGCGCGCCCAATTCAGCGCGGACGGGCAGGCGGCACCGCCTGCCCCACCTGCGAAGCTCTAGCCATCGAAAGGGATGGCTCAGCCCATTTTCCCCGCCAGGCAGAAATTGCGCGGCGACATCAGGAGTTCTGAAGTTGGAGCGGTATTCCGATTCCAGCCGGGAAAGCCGCTTCCCGTAGACTTTGCGGATGCTCTTACTGCCGTTCTTCCAGATCTTCTGTAGGCGGACGGTTTCATAAGTCTCGTACAGGTATTCCACGAAGCCTCCCAGCTCGGGATATGTGTCGCCGGGGGGGTAACTGGAGGATTCCCACCCGGGCTGACCAGTTTCTTGAGTGGAATCCACTGCTTACTTCACATCATCCCGAGACACTGCCGCAGCCAGGCAGAAATTGCCGGGCGAGATCAGGTCGTCGGCGACAAACCGCTCCGCCTCCTAGGGTCGGCCGAACGACGCCACCCCGCCCACAACTGCGGTCGGGAATAACACGCTTGGGGCGAGCCCTTAGGTCTGTTACAGCACTGCCGCGCTGGCACATGGGCATACCCGGTATAGGGGCGGTGAAAGAATTCCGCATTTATCACTTGTATTCTGGAAATCTTCTTATATACTCATTGTGCCCTGTCGATTCGACCCGGTTCCACTGAGGGTTCTTGGGTATGTTCCCTTGGCTCCGGCACGGTCGGGGCTAGGCTATTGCAGGCATATGAAACGAATGGAGCACTATGAGAAGGCCTGACTCGACTGAACCGGATCCGCCCGGTGGGCGGGCGCGGGAGCGTCTGAATGAGTTCCTGGGGGCGCGCGGTCTTCCCGCCGTTCCGCTTGAGGAAGATAAAGAAGAAGAGGGAAAAGCGGTCCCACCGGAAGACCCGGGTGACGGGTCCTCCGGCAAGGAGAAGTAGCGATGCGCGGTCCTATAGATGAAACGATTGATGAGTCGGGCGCAACCAGTGAAGCGACGGTCCATACCGGTCCGGCGCGCGGGAAAGCCTTCGTTAAGCCCCGGCCACCTGGCGGTAAGCCCCTCCGGCGCTTGCTTTATTTCCTGGGCCGCCGGGGATTCACCAGCACAGCGGAGCAAACCATTGCAACCGCCGTCGCCGCGGAGCACCAGGCCGCACTGCGCGCCGAGTCTGCGCATTTCTCGTCCGGCGCGAGTTCTGCCGAAGAAACTCCCGCTGCCGTCGCGGGTCCGCCAACCGGTGCGCCGACGGGAACGGGTCCGCAGTGGACGTCGCTCGGCCCAACCACGATACCCAACGGGCAGACGTACGGAGCGAGCCGTGTAAACGTATCGGGCCGTGTGGCGGCGATAGCCATCGACCCATCGCGCCCGGCCCATGTGCTCTGCGGAGCCGCGGGCGGGGGTGTCTGGGAAAGCACAGACCGCGGAGCGAGCTGGGCGCCGCGCACCGATTTTGCGGTGAGCCTTGCGGTCGGCGCCATCGCCTTCGATCCCAACAAACCGGCGACGGTATACTGCGGCACTGGCGAAGGGAACTTCTACTCCACGCTGGGCGCGGGCGTGCTGCGGTCGAGCGACGGCGGCACGACATGGAGCACTCTCTGCACCAGTCCGTTCATCGGCCAGGGTTTCTTCGACCTCAAGGTTCACCCGGCAAACAGCCTGCATCTGCTCTCCGGGTCCACCGCCGGTTTGCATGTCTCGACCGATGGCGGCGTCACATGGACCCAGCGCCGCAACGTGATCACCTGGAGCCTTTCCATTGCGCCCACCGGCGGAGCGACCGCCGAAATCTTAGCAGCGTCGAGCGACGGCGTGCACCAGTCGGGCGATGGCGGAACGACGTGGACCGGCGTGACTTTACCGGGGGCGCCTTCCAGTTTCAACCGGCTGGCGGTAGCTTACGCGCCATCGGGCGGCGTGGCTTACGCATTCGGGGCCGGCTCGCCGCAGATAGAGGTGCCTGGCTCTACCGACCCAACGGATAAGATGGCGACACCATACCTGTGGCGGCTCTCGGGCGGAGCGTGGTCGGCGGTTTCGCTCGCCGGCCTGCTGACCGCGAACGCGCCGATCGATACCAATCAGGCGTGGTACGACTGGTTTCTCGCATCCGCACCCGATCTGAACACACAAGTTTACCTGGGCGCGATCGATTCCTACCGGGGAGACCTCAGTGGCACTACCTGGACGTGGACACGCCTCAGCGACAAGGGGACGACCGGCGACTCGATTCATCCGGATCAGCATGCCATCGCGTTCGAACCCGGCACGCCCAACACCGTCTATATCGGTTGCGATGGCGGTCTGTTTCGCAGCCCCGATCGCGGCGTCACCTGGGTGTCCTGCAACAACGGACTGGCGATCACGGAATTCGAATACATTGCGCAGAATGTGGGGGAGTCGCAATGGCTGATCGGCGGCACGCAGGATAACGGCACCGAACGGTGGACCGGAGATCCTGCGTGGACCCATGTGATGGATGGCGACGGCGGCGACTGTGCCGTGAACCGGACCGATCCGGCCATGGTGTTCGCGGAGTACTACGGCATCAGCCCGCAAATTTCGAAAAGCAGCGGCGCCTGGAACACCTTTGGCAGCCTTGCGCCGCCCGTCCCGAAGGGTGAAGGCAGCCAGTTTTATTGCCCCTTTACGTGCAGTTCAAACGGGGGAAATACGATTGCGCTGGGCACGGCCGCCGTGTACGTGTCGCGCGATAACGGGACGACGTGGACGCGCCTCACGTTTCCGAGCGCCGCTACCGCCAGCGCGATCTATGTGCCGGACATAAACGACGTTTACGTGGGCGCGGGCAATGGCCTCCTGTTCCATACAAGCTGGAACGGGACCGCATGGAACAGCCTCACGGCATTGACCACACCGAACACCAGCGCCGGCGTGACCAGGGTTTTCGTGGATCCGGGCAACCTGCAGCGGATCTGGGTGACGGCCAACGCCAACGGCACGGGTAAAGTGTACGTTTCGAGTAACGGCGGATCGTCGTGGACGGATCGCACGGCTGGTCTGCCGAATATTCCGTTCAACGCGATCGAGGTGGACTCCCGGAATGCCAACCGGGTGTGGTTGGGAACGGATAGCGGCGTCTACCAAAGTCTGGATTTGGGCGTAACGTGGACCAATTTCTCCAACGGCCTGCCGAACGTGCTGATCGGCGATCTACTGTTTCACCCCGACGCCTGGGTGCTGCGGGCCGGGACGCGCAATCGCGGCGTCTGGCAGATTCCGGTGGATGGATGGATGACAGCGCCGGTCTGCGGCGTTCAGTTCACGGGCACCCTGACGGCAAATCAAACCCAGCGATATTTCACTTTCAACTGGCCGGCGACCTGGCACATGATCTGGACAGTTATGCCGACAACCGTGGATACGGTCAACGCGCAGTTGACATGGACTGTGCAGGTACAAAGAGCGAGCGCCGAGTTCGTAAGTTACTGGATTACGGTGCAGAACCTGACTGCGGCGACGGTGGCGTTCGAAGGCCGTTACTGCATTCTTAGCCGGTATTAGGGCCCAAAAAGGAGATCGTAATGACAACCGGGGTACAATTTACGGGAACGCTGACGGCAAACCAAACGGCTAAGTACACCACCTTCGGGTGGAACGCGGCGAGCTATGTGGCGTGGTACTGCGTTCCGACGTCCGTGAACGCCACGGCGGCAGAGGTCCAGTGGTCGGTAGCGGTGGAAAGAACCAGCACCACACAGTGTACTTATTGGATTACCGTCACGAATCTTACCGCCGCGACGGTAACGTTCGAAGGCCGCTACGCGATTCTAGGTTGAAGAGGAGTAACCGTTATATGCGTATTACCATCGATATCGACGGTCTAAACCCCGTCCCGGCTCCCGCGCCTGCCACCGTAGAACCTCGGCCGGAAGTGCTCGCGCAGGCGGCCGTCATCGGCACGATTGATGCGGGGCCAGCGCCCGATTTTTCGAGCGCGGCGCTACCTTCGGCTCCGGGCCCATCGCAGGCGGGAATGAGTGGAAGCGAGACTGCGCCGGCGATATCCGCCGGTGCGGCGCCCGGCGCGTAGCCGCGCGCAGGGCGGCCAATAAGTGCACGGAAAAGGCGATAGTTGGGGAAATTGACTTGAGCCATGACGTGGCGCAGACACTCGTGTCTGCGGCGCCGAGACTCTGGACTCCTGATCTCATGGAATTAGGCTGAGCCGGGGGGTGGGGCCAGGCTTCTGCCCCACCTTCGAAACGCTCGCCAGCGAGTGGCGGCCCGAAGTGGCTCACCTTATTTCCCCAGGCCAACCGAAATTGCGGGCGACATCAGGAGTTCTGAGACTCATCTCGGCGCTCCAGAACGGTGGAGGCCGCTTGCGAAGAGGGTCGAGATGAGTCTCGACCCAGCAGGCAGGAGTGCCTGCGCCACGAAAACGGGGAGTTCTGACCTTCCCCCGCGCGTTACCTGGCCGGATTACGCCGTGGACCGCGAAGAGAATCCGCTGTATTGGAAGCTGCTGCATGCGGCCGGGAAGGCTTCCGGGCGGTGGTGCGCGGCTTCTATTCCTCGGGGATCGATGCGATGTTAGTGGGGAAGTAAGTTCTCGTCGCCGCGGCCCGGCAGGTTGATGGCGTCGTGTACTTCGGGGCGGTGCTTCACTAAGTCGGAGCGATACTCCGATTCCAGCCGGGAAAGCCGCTTCCCGTAGACTTTGCGGATGCTCTTACTGCCGTTTTTCCAGACCTTCTGAAGGCGCGCGGCCCCATAAGTCTCGTACAGGTATTCCACGAAGCCTCCCAGCTCGGGATACGTGTCGTCGGGGGAGTAACTGGAGGATTCCCACCCGGCGCTGACCAGTTTCTTGAGCGGAATCCACTGCTTGCTTTGCATCATCCCGAGACACTGCCGCTTCATCAGGGACGACTTGTTGTCCACCGCGAAATTCGCCAGCCCCTCTTCCAGCCAGTGCTCCGCGGGCCCCCATAAGTTAGTGGCGATCTCGTGGGTAAGTTCGTGTTTCAGGCTCAATTCCGAAAACGGCGCCACCACGCAGAATACGGCGTGCTGGGTGGGCCGCGAACGTCCGATCACCTCCGAACCGATGAGCTCTCTCATGCGCTCGATCGACTCCACGAAAAAGACGTGGATAGTGGGATCGTACTTGCTCTCGCCCAGTAATTGCAGGATGGAAGTACGCCCGTGTTGGGCCACCTCTTCGAGTTGCGTGAGGCGGAGTTCGGCCTCCGTGCCGGCCTCGTAATTCAGCTCAAAGTGGGACACCTGGTCGATCTTCCAGGCGAAGCCCGTATGGGCGTAGTATGGCCGCAGTTCGTCGCCGGTAAACCGCTCCGCCGCCGCAGGTTGGCCGAACAACGCCACCCCGCCCACAATCGCGAGCAGGGATAATGCGCGGATGATCCTGGTCTGCACCTCTGGTTGAAATTATCTCATGCGGCGCGCGCCGGACGGGCCGATTTCAGCATCGCTTTCCCAACCGCGACCGCAAGGGACCGCAAGGTAGCGGTCTCTGCCATCTGAAGTGAGCTTCGCGACAGAAACTAAATAGGCTTTTTCGTTAGAGCTTTTGGGCGCCGTCAACTTTGGCAAGACCGCGATCGAATGTGCCCAGCGGCAGATGCCCGGCTTTCCGTGCCAGGTGAAGCATCAGGCAGTCGGAAAAACCGAGTGCTGGTTTCGCTTGGAAGAGTTTCAGGGCCTCTTGAACGGCCTCGGAATCCTGTAGCACCAAATCCCGATGGTCAAGCAACATCTCGATCATTTTGGCCAAGTCCGTCGAACTCAGCTCATAGACAGTGGCCAGCACCCATGTCGCTTCGGCCAATGCGAGCACCGAGACCCAGGCGCCGTTCTCCACGAACGCCTCGGCAGCGGCGGCCTGCCGGGAGTCGTCCCGCGTGATCAGCCGAACCAGGACATTCGTATCAATCGCGCGCATAGCGCCTTCGTACGGATTGCCGAAGCCCTTCTTTCAACTCATTGACACTTCGCGTTTCCGGGGGCTGTGCTCCAAACAGCGTTCGATGGATATCCTCTGAACCGAAGCGGCCTGCGCGGCGGATGACGATGCTAGTGCCCTCTTCATCCCATTCCAAAACGGAACCCGGTCCGATGCCGAGCTTGCGGCGCACGTCCACCGGGACTGAAATCTGCCCTTGTGCGGTAACCTTCGACCGTGCGATCACCATCCCCAATATTACCATGGTAATGGAGCATGCCCAGAGGGCGTCCGCCCCACCAGGGCTGTCACGCCAGCCCCCCCTACAGCACCGATTCGCCGCGGCGATCGGTGAAGCGGATGGCGAAGTAGACTCCGATCACCATCGCCACCGCCACGCCCAGCAGCGGCCAGGCATTGCGCTGCAGGTACGCCTGGGCGCCCTCGCCTAAGTGAATCCCCAGGTAAGCTTCGCCAAAATAGCGAATGACCCGCGCCGCCAGGATCACCGCGATGAACTTCGTGAAGCTGGTGCGCAGCGCGCCGGCGGAGACCACGAAAACCTTGAGCGGGAAAGGCACGAACGGCACCACCGCCGGGACGAAGACCGTCAACAGACCGTAGCGCGCGAACCACTGCTGGAATCTCTGTCCTTTGGAGGGAGCCGCTTCCCCTTTAGTCAACCATCTGCTGCCATGGCGCGCCGCCCAGAAAAGCGCGATATTCCCGGCGAGAGACCCGCTCACCGCCATCAGCGCCGCGAAATAGGCCTTCTGCGGATCCCTGACGGCCTCCCTGACGGCGATGAAGAGCACCAACCCGTCCATCGCGCCGGGCAGCGGCACCGCCATGGAGTCGATGAGGCCGAGCACAAAGATGCCGATCGGTCCAAAAGCCAGAAGCGCGAATTTGACTTTCTCCAACAAGGGCGCCGAGACCTAGATCATGTCCGCAAAGGACTTCCTCAACTTATAAAACCAGGCGTGGCCCAGCACAAACACCACGATGGCCAGCACCGAAAACTTCCCCAACGCGCCCCATGCCGGCGCACGATTCTCCAGAAAAATGGCGCGATAGGCGTGCACCAGCACATACATCGGGTTCCTGGTCAGCAGCGGCGCGCGCGCCAGCAATTGACTCTCCGGATAGCAGATCGGCGTCATGAAAAACCAGACCGTAAGCAAGTACCCTATCATCTGTCCCAGGTCGCGCACAAATGCGCCCAGGCCCGCCAGAAACCAACTCACTCCCACCGTGAACAGAACCTGCGGCACAAGCAGCACCGGCAGCCAGGCGACGGTCGGCGGGATTCGGTGACGAATCGCCAGCAGAAATCCACAATACAGGCCGACCGCAAACAACTCCGTGACGAGGCCCGACACCACCAGGTTCACGGGCAGCGTTTCCACCGCGAAAACCAGCTTCTTGACGAAATTACGATGCTCCAGGATAACACCGGGCGCCCGGCCGGCCGCTTCGCTGAACGGCAGCCAGGGCAGCATTCCCGCCAGGAAGTACAGCGCGAATCCGGTGGGCGTGAGCTTGGGGTCGCGCATCACCACCCCGAACACGAAAAAATACGTCAGCATCAGCAGCAGCGGATTGATGATGGTCCAGAACGACCCGCCGAACGATCCCTTATAGCGGCCCAGGATGTCGCGCCGCACCATCACGCGGATCAGGCTGCGATTGCGCCAGATGGTCAGCACCGGGTAGATGAAGGCCCGGCCGACGGCCCGCAGTTCGCGCTCCCGGCGCAGTTTCTCACGGTCGGTGACGCGCACGCGGCCCAGCGCGATGGCGCCATCCTTGACCGTGGCATCCACCGCCAGGAACTCCCAGCCCTGGTCGTAATACCAGCAGACGTCTTCGCGCATGGGCGAGAGGCGCACCTGGTAGCGGCCGTCTTCCGCGGGCAGTTCGAAATCGAGCGCCACGTGCAGCGAGCCGCCGGGCGCGATATCCTGCCCGGGATGCACCCGCGCGCCATCCACTATCAGCGTCCCGCTCTCGGCGTCGAACAGATGGTGGCCCACGCCGAAGCCTTCGGCCGCGCGCCAGGGCTCTGGCGTGTCGTTGCGGACGTCGAATTCGGCATGCACCAGGCGCGACGGGGCGTCCAGTTCGACGTGCTGGTTCAGATACGTCGCGTTCATGAATAGAGCCACTCGGGGTAGCGGTCGCGCACCGGCCCCGTCTTGCGTCCCACCGCGTAGATGCCATCGCCGCGGAGATCCGTCTCCAGGCGATAGCGGTGCAGCAGGTGCATCACCCAGCCGAATTCGGGATGCGGCAGATCGCGAAACTCTCCCGTCTCAAGCAGCGCCACCGCGAAGCCGGAATTCTCCAGCAACTTGTGAATCTCGCGGGCGGTATATTCGCGATTGTGGCGCGCGTCCACCTCGCCCGATCCCGCCGCCGGCTTGATGTAGGCGTGGAAGAAGCCCGGATGGTAGCCTTGCAGGATCGCCGAGATGCCTCGCAGCGCCGCCACGTTGGGCGTGGTCAGCACCAGGTGGCCCCCAGGCTTCAGGATGCGGTTCACCTCACCCATCAGATGCATGGGATCTTCGAACAGGTGCTCGATCAGCTCGCCGCAAACCACCGTGGAGAAGTATTCATCGGCATACGGGAAGCGGTCTTTTTCGGCGTCGAAATGTTCGATGTCGCAGGTGAACGTCTCCCCTTCGGCCGATGTCACGGTGCGATGGTCAACGCGGCCGGCGGGGCCAAAGTAGCAGCCGCGCACCTCGCCGTAGCCCAGCTTGCTGCGCAGCGCCGGAGTGATTTGCAGGTACGCGCCCATTTCCAAAATGCGGTCGTCAGGCCCGCCGGGTGGAGTAATTTCGAGCGTTTTCACCAGGCGCGTCCGATGAGTGTCGAGATACGTGGCGGACTCTTCACTGACCGCCCAACCGCGCAGATACGTGTCCAGGGGCGGGTCGCCCGCAGCCTGCACCAGCGGCGCCGGCTCGGGCTTGGGTTCGGATACGGAGCCGCGCCACTCCCGGCCCGCCGCCACGGCTTCCAGGAACTCCGCGTACTGCCGCGCCACGGTGGCCCAATTGCACTCCTGGGCCACGTAATCGCGCGCCCGCGCTCCGAGTGCCTGCGCCACTTCCGGCCGCGACACCAGCAGGTTCAGGTACTCGAAAATC
>Ga0302320_10008625_pt1 | contig 22113 bp, 13 predicted proteins | sample Bog_T0_3_FD_202130 | JGI IMG/M metagenome (GOLD analysis project Ga0302320, IMG submission 202130) | Peat permafrost microbial communities from Stordalen Mire near Abisko, Sweden - Bog_T0_3 | ecosystem: Environmental > Terrestrial > Soil > Wetlands > Peat | place: Sweden: Abisko, Stordalen Mire...
CCGAGCACATCGAGCGCTTCTCGAATGGCGCCATCGCAACTACCGACGCTGACGATTCCTACCTCGCTGTTGCCCTTGCCGAGCAGCGCAGGTTTCGGCAGGTACTTCGGCGCGTTGCTGAATTTGCGCTTCAGCCGATCGAGCACCACCTGGTATTCCGCGGAATCTTCGGTGTATCCGCCGTATTGATTGTGGCCCGAGCCGCGGGTGAAATAGGCTGCCTTCGGACTGGTTCCCGGCAGCGTGCGATACGGGATCGCATCGTCGTCGCGGTCCACATAACGGTAGAACTTGTCCAAACCGGCGAGTTCTTCGGCCGACAAGACCTTGCCGCGATCGGGCTTATAGGCGTCGTCCCACTTGAGATCGGGGCACATCCAGTCGTTCATGCCGATGTCCAAGTCGGAGAGCACGAATACCGGTGTCTGCAGGCGTTCCGCGACGTCGAAGGCCTGCACCGCCATATAGAAGCATTCCTCGGGATTTGCCGGAAACAAGAGCACGTGACGCGTGTCGCCGTGCGAGGCATAGGCGCAAATCAGGATGTCCGACTGCTGCGTGCGGGTCGGCATCCCGGTCGATGGACCGACTCGCTGCACGTCGAAAATCACGCACGGCACCTCGGCGTAATACGCGAGGCCCACGAACTCATTCATCAAGGAAATGCCGGGACCGCTGGTCGGCGTGAACGCGCGCGCGCCGTTCCACGAGGCACCGAGCACCATGCCGACCGCGGCCAGCTCGTCTTCGGCCTGCAACACCGCGAAATTACGTTCGCCGGTCTTCGGATCGACGCGGAAACGCTCGCAAAAGCCCTTGAACGCATCCATCAGCGAGGTCGACGGCGTGATCGGATACCAGGCACCGACCGTCGCTCCCGCATACACGCAGCCGAGCCCGGCGGCCGTGTTGCCGTCCATCATGATGTGGCCGCGGGTCTTGTCCATGTGCTCGACGCGCAGCGGCAAGGGCGATGTCAGATGCTGCTTGACGTAGTCGTAGCCCAAGCGCAGCGCCTTGGTATTCGAGTCGAGCAGCTTCGGCTTCTTGCCGTAGCTCTCGGCCAACAGAGCGCTGATCACCGTGAGATCTATGTCGATCAATGCGGCCAGCACACCGGCGTAGGCGATGTTTTTCAGCAGGATGCGGTTGCGCACGCCGTCGAAACTTTCGTTCACCAGTTTCGCCAGCGGCACTTCGATCACGGTGATATCGCCCCGCTGCAGCAAGGAACTGCGCGGCCAGGTCGAATCGTAAATCAGGTAGCCGCCGGACCCCAATTCGCGGATGTCCCGCGAATAGGTTTCGGCGTTCATCGCCACCATGATGTCGACCTGCGCAGCCCGGGCGGCGTAGGCGTCGCGCGTCACCCGGATCTCGTACCAGGTCGGCAGCCCTTGGATATTCGACGGGAAATAATTCTTGCCGGTCACCGGCACGCCCATGCGAAAAATCGCCTTCATCACCAAGGAATTCGCGCTCGCCGAGCCGGTACCGTTGACGTTGGCGAATTTGATGACGAAGTCGTTGACACGATTCGCCGTGGCAGTCAGGCCGGGCATGCGAGCACTCCCTCATCCATCGCGAGCGGAATGCGGATGGTCGATTTTTGCATGTCCCAGGCAGCGGTCGGACAGCGCTCCGCGCACAGGCCGCAATGCACGCACACATCCTCGTCCTTGACCATGACGCGCGCCGTTTGCGGCAGCGGCGCCGAGACGTACAACGCCTGGGAGCGATTGGTGGCAGGCGCCGTCAGCTGCGCGCGCAAATGCGCCTCGGTGTCGTTAGCCGTGATCGTCAGGCAATCGACCGGGCAAATATCGATGCAGGCATCGCATTCGATGCACAGTTTGGCCGCGAATACGGTTTGCACGTCGCAGTTCAAGCAGCGCTGCACTTCGAGCGCCGCTTCTTCGGCGGTGAATCCGAGTTCGACTTCGATGTTGATTTTCTTGAAGCGTTCGATGAGGCCGACGTGCGGGACCAAGCGCCGCTCCACGCCGTTGTACTCGTTTTTATAGGCCCATTCGTGCATGCCCATCTTGCGGCTGGACAAGGTGACGCCGCGTGGCATGCGCTCTTCGATCGGCTCGTCGTGACAAAAGCGGTGCATCGAAATGGCCGCTTGATGGCCGTGCTCGACCGACCAGATGATGTTCTTGGGACCAAATGCCGCGTCGCCGCCGAAAAACACCGCCGGCAGGGTCGATTGGAAAGTGACCTTGTCCACTTTCGGCACGCTCCACTTGTCGAACTCGATACCGATATCTTTCTCGATCCACGGGAAGGCGTTCTCCTGCCCGATGGCGAGAATCACATCGTCGCACGGCAAGAACACGTCTCCGAGCGAGCGCGTCGCGGTGATATCGCCGTTCTCGGTGTCGTATTCCAGCTTTTCGAACATCATGCCGAGCAGCTTGCCGCCGTCGGTCACGAAGGATTTCGGGGCGTGGTTGACGACGATGGCGACGTTCTCTTGTTCGGCGTCTTCGAGTTCCCAGTCGGAGGCTTTGAAGAACTGGCGCGGTTTGCGCGCCATGACTTTCACGTCCTTGGCGCCGAGGCGCAAAGAGCTGCGGCAACAGTCCATCGCGGTATTGCCGACGCCGATGATCAAGACCCGCTCGCCCACTTTGTCGACATGGCCGAAGGCGACCGACTCGAGCCAGGCGATGCCGATGTGCACGCGATCGGAATCGCGGCGGCCCGGCAAGTCGAGTTCCTTGCCCTTGGGAGCTCCCGAGCCCACGAACACGGCGTCGAACTGCTGCGACTCGAGCAGCTTGCGCAGGCTGTTCACCGGCGAATCGAGGCGCAGGTCCGCGCCCATGTTCACGATATAACCGATTTCCTCGTCGAGCACATTGGCGGGCAGGCGGAAGGCCGGAATATTGGTGCGCATCAAGCCGCCGGGCACGGCGTACTGTTCGAATATGGTCACTTCATAGCCGAGCGGCAAGAGGTCGTTGGCGACGGTGAGCGAGGCGGGACCGGCGCCGATGCAGGCGACGCGCTTGCCGTTCTTCTCGCGCGGCGCCTTCGGCAGCAGCGCGGAAATGTCGTCCCGATGATCGGCAGCGACGCGTTTCAAGCGGCAGATGGCCACCGGCTTCGCCTCGATGCGGCCGCGGCGGCACGCGGGTTCGCACGGCCGGTCGCAGACGCGGCCCAAAATACCTGGAAAGACATTGGACTCGCGATTCACCATGTAGGCCTCGGTGAATTCGCCCTGAGCGATTAGTCGGATGTATTCTGGAACATCGGTATGGGCCGGACAGGCCCATTGGCAATCAACCACCCGATGAAAATAGTCGGATTTCGAAGTATCAGTCGGCTCCATGATCCCTCGTCGATAACCCCGCAAGCCAGCCTCAAGTATAGCGCCTTGGGGGTGGGGCTGGCGCCCTCTCCCAGAGTACTATTGCACGATGAACCTCCTGGATGGCCAAGACGCCACTTGCCCGAATTGCTGGGAAACCATCAACCTGACGCTCGACCTCTCCATCCCGGAGCAGTCCTATATCGAGGATTGTCCGGTGTGCTGCAAGCCGATGATCGTCTCGTACAGCACCGTCGACGGTGAACTCGCCGAATTTCGCGTCGAGCCCTCCGAGTGAAGCCGCCGCGGGGCAGGGCAGCGCCTGCCCGCAGCGGATGGAAGACGCTGCGGGTCGCCATCCTGCTTGTCATATTGGTCTTGGTTGCGCTCACGACCTGGCAGCAAAGCTACCTCAGCACGCGCTGGCACAGCGCCTTGTACGTGGCCATCTATCCAATCGCGGCGGATGACAGTCCCGTCACTCGTGCCTACCTGGCGGCGCTCGATGCGGAGCGCTTCAAGCCCATCGATCGATTCTTCGCGAGCGAGGCCGCGCGCTACCATCTCGATAGCGACGAACCCATCAAAACCCGGCTCCGGCCCGAATTGCACGACCGCCCGCCGCAGCGCGAGCCCACGGCCGGATTGTGGTCGACGGCGTTGTGGAGTTTGCGGCTGCGCTACTGGGCCTGGCGCGCCAGCGGACACGCCCATGAACCCGAGGACATCCGCATGTTCGTTCTCTACCATGACCCCGCGCTCACCCCCACCGTACCGCATTCGCTCGGGCTCACCAAGGGATTGATCGGTGTGGTGTATGCGTTCGCCGCGCCCGAAATGAACGGCGAGAACAATGTGGTGATCGCCCACGAATTGCTGCACACGGTGGGCGCGACCGACAAATACAATCTTGCCGACGACGCGCCGCGCTTTCCCGACGGCTACGGCGATCCGGACCAGGTGCCGCGTTTTCCGCAACTGAAGGCGGAACTGATGGCGGGACGGCGCATGCTGTCGCCGGACAAGTGGCAGCAGGCGGCGAGTCTCGACGAGGTGGTGATCGGCAACCTCACGGCGCAGGAAATTCGCTGGCCGCAGCACGCACGCTAAGCGAGTGCCGCGAGCAGCGCGTCGTGCAGGCGGCCGTTGCTGGCGAGCACCGAGGTCGATTCCAGGGTGATCGGCGCGCCGTTCAAGTCCGTGAAGCTGCCGCCGGCCTCGGTGACGATCGCCACGCATGCCGCAATATCCAAAATATTGACGTCGCTCTCGATCACCGCATCGATCTTGCCGCTGGCCAGCAGGTGATAATGCAAAAAATCGCCGTAGCCGCGAATGCGGTTGACCCGCGCCACCAAGGCGCCATAGCGCGCCCATCGGTCTCCTAAGGCCAGGCTCTTCAAATTGCCGGCCGAGAGCGCGGCCGCATCGAGCGTTGCCACCCGGCTTACCTGTGCGGGCTTGCCCTGCAGGGTGGTACCGCTGCCGCGCTCGGCAAAACACAGCTCGCCGTACACGGCAGCGCTCGACACGCCGAGAACGATTTGGCCGCGGCGCATGAGCGCGATTTGCGTGGAGAACATCGGATACTCGCGCACGAAAGCCTTGGTGCCGTCGATCGGATCCACCAGCCAGAGGCTCTCGGCCTGCGTGTCGCGCGACCCCGTCTCCTCGCCCAAGAAGCCGTAGCTCGGGAAGCGCTGCTCGAGAATTTCGCGGATCGCGATTTCACAGCGTACGTCCGCCTCGGTGACCGGCGACTTATCCTCCTTGAGGCGCACTTCGAGATTATGTTCGAACAGCGAACGCGCAATCGCCGCAGCTTGTGTCGCCGCGTCAAGCGCCGCTTGTAGCTCGGCCGAATGCGTCATGGGCACCACCTTAACAAACCTTGTGCTACCGTCGCACGCGGGGACGGAGGATTCGAGCGATGGGTAACCGGCTCAGTAAGATCTATACGCGCACCGGCGATGATGGCAGCACGGGTCTTGGCGACGGAACCCGCGTGGCGAAAGAGGATTTGCGGGTCGAGGCCTACGGCACGGTCGATGAAGCGAACAGCGCGATCGGCGTGGTGCTCGGCGTCGCCGCGCTGCCGGAATCCGTTGCCCACTGCCTCACCCTGGTGCAGCACGATCTATTCGACCTCGGCGGCGAATTGTGTATTCCGGGACATCGGATCATCGCCGCCGCCCATGTCGAGCGGTTGGAGCAGCAATTGGACGGATTCAACGAGAGCTTGCCGCCCCTCAAGGAATTCATTTTGCCGGGAGGCGGCCCGGCGGCCGCGGCCTGTCACGTCGCCCGTGCCGTGTGCCGGCGCGCCGAGCGCCGTTGTTGGTCGCTGGCGCGCACCGAAGTCGTCTCGCCCGAATCGCTGAAGTATCTCAATCGCCTGTCGGATCTTTTGTTCGTGGTGGCGCGCGTGCTCGCGCGTCATGAAAAAGGCGCCGAGGTCGTCTGGCGGCGAAGCAATTAGAACCGCTAGGCCGCGCTCACCGCGGCCGACTGTTTGGAGTGCAGCCAATCGGCGTGCCAGCGATGCAATTCCGCGATCGCCAGGGGACGGCAGAAAAGAAATCCTTGCACTTGGTTCGCCTCGCGCGTCTTGAGGTATCGCCACTGGGCTTCGGTTTCTATGCCTTCGGCCACGGTCGTCAGTCCCAGGCTTTTCGCCATCGCGATGATGGCGTCGACCAAGGGCGCGTTGCCGCCGGATTTCGACTCGATGTCGCGCACGAAGGAACGATCGATCTTGAGTGTGTCGATCGGAAAATGCCTGAGGTATGACAGCGAGCTGTAGCCGGTGCCGAAATCGTCCAGCGCGGTGGCGACGCCCAGCTCCTTCAGGGACTTCACCGCCTTGCTGACTGCAGCCGAGTATTCGATCAAAGCGCCTTCGGTAAACTCGAGCTCGATCATGCGCGAATCGATGGCGGCGGCGTCGATTGCCCGCGACACGCGCGACACCAAGCTGCCGTCGCGGAATTGCACACCGGAGACATTCACCGCGACTTGCCAATTCGGCGCCCCGGCGTCTGCCCAGCGGCGCACTTGCGCGCACGCCTCGCGCAGCACCCAATCGCCGATTTCCGTGATCAGTCCGCTCTGTTCGGCCAGCGGGATGAATTCCTCCGGAGACACGGATCCGCGCTGCGGATGCTGCCAGCGCAACAGCGCTTCGACCGCCTCGACCCGCAAATCCTTGAGCGCCAGACGCGGTTGATAGTGCAAGGCAAATTCGCCGCGCTCCAAGGCCTTGCGCAAATCCGTCTCCATCGACAAATGCCGCGCCGCCCGCGTGCTGATCGATTTGTTGAAGAACTCGACGCCACCCTGCCCCGACTTCTTGCCGTGATGCATGGCTGCATCCGCAGTCTTGATCAAACCCTCGGCGGTTTGCGCATCGCCCGGATAGAGGCTGATGCCCATGCTGGCGGACAGAGGTATTTCCTGCTGCGCGGACTGGAACGGACGCGCCAATGCGGCCTGCACCCGTCGCGCGACCACCTCCGCGGCCTCGGCGGTGGCGGCGCCGGGCAGCGCCAGGGCAAACTCATCGCCGCCGGTGCGCGCCACCCAATCGTTGATGTCCTTGATTTCGAACGAATCCGCGGCCGACTCGAACATGCGCTGCGAGTCGCGCAGGCAATGCTGCAGTCGATGCGCGACTTCTTTCAGCAGGGCATCGCCCGCCGCCTGCCCCTGGGTGTCGTTGATGCGCGAAAAATTATCGACGTCGAGCATCAGAACGGCGAGGCCCCGCTCCCGCGGTGCCGCCCACTCGACCTGCTGCTCCAAAATCTGCAGCAAGCGCTGTCGATTCGGCAGCGCGGTGAGCGGATCGTAGTACGCGAGGTAGCGCACGCGCGCCTCGCTCTCGCGCAGCTGGTCTTGCGTGTGCTTGGTACGCACCAGGAACTTGACGCGCTGCGCGAGCAGCATCGGGTTGATGCCTTTTGACGTAAAGTCCGTGGCGCCGGCATCGTAGGCGCGATTCACGGAATGCATGTCGTCGAGGCTGGTCTGCATCAGGATCGGGATGTGACGGCATGTCGTCAGACCGCGCAGCGCACTGCAGACGTCGAAGCCGTTCATTCCCGGCATCACGACGTCGAGCACCACGCAGTCGGTGGGGCGCTCGCGAAACTCGCGCAGCGCCGCCAACCCGTCCTCGGCGGTAACGACGTCGAAGCCGGCGATTTCCAAAGCCGTGCGCATCAGCAGGCGCGCGCCCGGATCGTCGTCGACCACCAGCACGGTCGCCGGAATGATGCCCCTGTGTTCACCCGTATTCATGTGTTCCTATGCTCGCGGCGTGACATTAGGCAGCGCTGCGGGACTGTTGGATCAGCGCGGCGCAAAATTCTTGGTATTCGCCATGGATTCTGCTCACCAGCGGCGCGAGCTGTGCGATTGCGCCTTCGCGCGCCAGGAACTCGCATTCTTTGGCAACCAACGCCAGCCGGCTGCCGCCCAAATTCGCGGTGCTGGATTTGAGAGAGTGAACGGCCTGCAGGAGTGCCTCCGCCTGCATCGCGGCAGCCGCGCGATCGATGGCCGCGAGCAACCGCGGCGACTGTTCCAAGTAAAACTCGATCATCGAGCCGAGCAGCGCCGGCTTGCCGAGCGCGGCGATGTTGCGCAGCACGGCGGTATCGATCAGCGGTACCTGTGACAGGTCGATGCGTTCGGACTCGGGGAGCGTGCGCAGCGCCAGCCAGCGCTTGAGCACGGTGGCCAACTGTTGCCGCGTGAACGGCTTGCAGAGGAAGTCGTCCATGCCTGCGCCGAGACAGCGCTCGCGATCCCCCTCCATGGCATTGGCCGTCAACGCGACGATGGGAATATGCGGCGCGCCGGAGCTCTGTTCGCGGTGCCTGAGTTCCTGGGTGGCGGTCAAACCGTCCATCACCGGCATTTGACAGTCCATGAGTACCGCATCGTAGGCCGCGGCACTCACCGCTGCGACGGCAAGCCGGCCGTTCTCGGCGGTATCGACGGCGCAGCCCAAGCTCTCGAGCATGCCGACGGCGACCTCGCGGTTCACCGGATTGTCCTCGACCAGCAGAATTTTAGGTCCGGCGGGACGCACTGCCGGCACCCCTTGAGGGATCGGATCCGGATTTGCGGCCGGGCGCACGGCCTCCGCTTGCATCGTCATGGCGCGGCTGACGGAAGTGAACAGCTGCGCGCGCCGCAGCGGCTTGGTGAGGACCGCAGCGAACAGCCGCGACATGTCGGCGCCGCCGTCTGCATCCTCGCGTGTGCTCAACAAAATGAGCCGCAGCGCCGCCGAGCGCGGGTTTTGACGGATGGCCTTCGCCAACTGCAGGCCGTCCATGCCCGGCATCTGATCGTCCAACAGGACCAGATCGAAGGGCGTTTCGTCGCCGGCGTTCAACAGGGCGAGCGCGGCGGCGCCGCTCGCGGCGCCGCTCGCCTCGGCTCCCCAGGACTCGAGATGTTGCCGCAGTATCTCCCGATTGCTGGCATTGTCATCGACCACGAGCGCGCGCAAGCCGATGAGATTCAGCCGCGGTAGGCGCGTCAGCGTCTGGCTGCCGCTCGCGGCGGGCGGCAGACGAACTTCGAACCAAAATGTCGAACCGCGATTCAGGTCGCTCAAGACGCCGATCTTGCCGTTCATCAATGCGACCAATTGCCGGCATATCGCGAGGCCCAGTCCCGTTCCGCCGTACTTGCGCGTGGTGAAAGAATCGGCCTGGTTGAACGGGCTGAAGATGGCTTTTTGCGCTTCCTCGGAAATGCCGATGCCCGTGTCGCTGACCTCGAAGCGCAGCAACCCTTGCGCATCGAGCGCCCGGACGCGGACGATGACTTCGCCCGAGTCGGTGAACTTGATGGCGTTGCCGACGAAGTTGATCAGAACCTGCCGCAGCCGCATCGGGTCGCCGCTCACCGTGCCCGGCAGATCGAGCTCCAGCGCGCATACGAGCTCGACCCTCTTGGCATGCGCGCGTCCGGCGAAAATCTCCAAGGTCCCTTCGACCACGTCGCGCAGGCCGAAATCCACGCACTCGAGCTTGAGCTTTCCCGCTTCGACCTTGGAGAAGTCCAAGATGTCGTTGATGATCTGCAGCAGCGCCTCCGCAGAATGCGAGATGGTTTCCGAGAGGTGCCGCTGCCGCGGCGTAAGATCGGTCGAGCGCAGCAGTTCCGACATGCCCATGACGCCGTTCATCGGCGTGCGGATCTCATGACTCATCCGCGCCAGAAACTCGCTCTTGGCGCTGCTCGCTCGTTCCGCTGCCTCCTTGGCGCGATTGGCTTCGCCGATCGCCACTTGCAAGCCGAGATTGGCATTTTCCAGATTGAGCGTTCTTTCCTCGACCTGCTGCTCGAGATAATGACGGTACTTCTCGAGGCGGGAATCGCGATGCCGGATCTGTCCCAACATCTGATTGAAGCCGTCGATCAGCGATCCGACTTCATCTTGGGAACTGCGCTCCACTCGCAGACTGAAATCCTGCTCCGTGGACACCCGTTGCATGGTGCGTGCGAGATTGACGATCGGTCCCGAGATTTGCTGCTGCAGGCGCGCCGCAAGCCAGTAGGCGGTGAGCAGCGCCGCGACGATGGCGGCCAACGTAATGAGCAGGTAGCCCTGCCAATCCGGGTACAGCACTTCGAGCGGCACGAGAATGTGCACGAAGCCGAGCGGCGCCGAATCGCGCACGACGGCGGCCGTGAGATGAAAATGAGTCCCCTGCAGGGACAGGCGTGGATGCTCGGGATCCGGGAGCGGCGCGCGCACCCGGGTTGCCGGCTGCGGCGTGGATGCCGGTTCCAACCGCGCATCGTTCTGACTGCGGCGATACGTGGCGAGCCGCCGTCCGCCCGGTGTGTAGATTTCCGCGTCGCTGACCATCCATTCGTCGCGCAGACCCTGCACGGCCTGGAGCGCGGTTTTGTCATCGCCGTGCCGCAACGCGTCGATGGTGGTGACGCCGGTGGTGCGGGCGACCCGCGCCGCGCTCCATTGCAAGTCGTCGCGCAAGTGCAGCAAATTCATTGCGATATGCGCGGCCATGGCCACGGCAAACACAGCGCCCGCGGGCACCATGATGACCACGCGCAGCTTGCGTTCGATGGGGAGATCCGAAAACCAACGAATCAATAGCCCTCCGGGGCACGGCAAGTTCTAGCAGTTCCCTGCTAAGTGTCGGCCCGGAGGCGAAAATCTATTGTGCCGACGGGGAAATAACCGCCGTAAAACTGTGACGGCCGTCACATTCGCCGCCCCGCGTCGGGGCGCATCAGCGCTGCGGCATCCGCCGGCACGCACGGTCGATCAGGCGCCGCGCCTTTCCCCAGTCGAAAGCCGGTCCCGGGTCGGTTTTTCGGCCAGGCGCGACATCGCTGTGACCGACCAGCCGCTGCGGTGACAATCCGGGGTACGCCGCGCAAAGGGCCGCGACCACCTCGGCGAGCGTGTCGTATTGGGCCTCCGTGTAGGGCAGCGTATCGGTGCCCTCGAGTTCCACACCCACCGAAAAGTCATTGCACGCCTCGCGGTTATTATAGGTCGACTTGCCGGCATGCCAGGCGCGATGGCCGAACGGCACGTATTGGGTGATCTTCCCGTCCCGGTCGAGCACCAGGTGCGAGGACACCCGCAGCGGGCCCACCTCGGCGAAGTACGGGTGTTGCTCGGGCGGCAAGGTATTCGTGAACAGCCGCTCGATCCACGGGCCGCCGAATTCCCCGGGGGGCAGGCTGATGCCATGGACTACGATAAGATCGGGCTCGACCCCGGCCGGCCGGGAGTCGAAGTTCGGCGACGCAATGTGCCTTACGCCCTGCAGCAGCCCGCTTTCAAGGTCGACCTGCAAGTGGAGCGCCCCTTGGGTTCCCGATATGGCCGCTAGCATATGCGACAATTCCCCATCGTGCGATTGACTCGAGTGTATGTCGGAGCCTCGTTGACGCCGGGAAGCGTGGTCGAGCTGCCTCCCGAGACGGCGTCGCATCTGGCCAGGGTACTGCGCGCCCGCAATGGCGATGAGCTGATTCTATTCAGCGGCGACGGACAGGAGTTCAGCGGCACGGTCGAGTCGGTCCGGGGTTCTCGCGTGTCGGCCGCGGTCGGCGACGGCCGCGCGGTGGACCGCGAGTCGCCGCTGCAAATCACCTTGGTGCAGTGTGTGCCGCGCGGCGATCGGATGGATCTCGTGGTGCAAAAAGCCACTGAGCTCGGCGTGGCGCGGATCGTGCCGGTCTTGAGCCAACGCAGCGTCGTTCGACTCGATCGGGCTCAGGCAGAATCGAAGGCCGTTCATTGGCAGGCGGTGGCGGTGAGCGCCTGCGAGCAATGCGGCCGCAACCGCCTGCCGATCTTGGAATCGGCGCAGCCGCTGCTGAACTACTTGGGAGAATTGCCGCCAGGCGCGGCGCTTCGTCTGGTCCTCGAGCCCGAGCCCGTGCCGGCAGCCGGCCCTGGCTCGGGCACGGGCGGCGACGCGCCGGTCAGCGTGACGATCGCGATCGGCCCCGAAGGCGGCTTCGCGCCCGACGAACTCGAGGCGTTCCGCGTCGCGGGTTTTACCCAGGTCGGGTTGGGTCCGCGGATATTGCGCACCGAAACGGCCGCCATTGCGGCCTTGGTCTGGCTGCAAACCCGTTTCGGCGACCTATGATAAGTCTCCGAACCGCAGCCGCAATTTACGCAGCGCGCGTGTCACATGCTTGATCCCGAGGGTGAGACGCGGATCGAAGTGGTGGATGATGAGGCTGCGGCGCTCACCGGAATCGATTTCGAGATTGGCGTGTAAGGACACAAAGCCGTTGAACACATAGACGTGGCCGGGCTTGCAGGCGATTCGTCGGCAGCGCTGCTGCTCGATGTCGCGATAGGTCTGGCGCCTGCGCACGCCCAAGCCTCGATTCTGCTGAATCACCAGCCAGGTCTTGTAGAGGAGGTTCGAGAACCGTGACACCGACTGACGCCGCTTGCGGTACAGCAACAGGTCGCCGTTGTGTTCGCCGGCCGCAAGCTGCAGCGGGATCAGCAAGGTCAACAAATGGGAATCGTGGTGCCTTAGGTGGCTCAGCCATGACATGTCCCGGTTGACGCAGCGCAGCGCATGCGAGGAGTCCGCGGCCGGAATCGGCGGCGCCGGATACCTCGTCACCGCGGCACATGCGCCCTGCTCGATGAGGCGAAAGCGTTCAATACGCCGCAGCGCGCGGCCGAACGATGCGGCCAGCACCGCCTCCGAGCTGCCGTCGGGCGCAGACCAGCGCTCTCGCTGTGCATCGATGACCCGATTGATCCAAACCAGCAAATGCTGCGGGATGACGTCTTCGAACACGGTCAACCCGAGCTCGTCGTCTTGACTGACCGTACCGGGAACGCCATGGCTTGCAGCAACCCTGGCCCGGTCAATCGCGTCTGCCGATACGAATCCCACGAATTCCCTTTCTCGCATCCCCCTCGGACGGGCATCATGAACCACATGAGGCTGATCAGGCAAGTTATGTCAAAGGCTCGACTTTTGCCGATTCTGGCGGCGTTGGTTCTGGTTGGAGCCTGCGGTGGCGGCGGCCAAAAAGCGGCGGTCGGCACGCCGCCGACGCCTGCCATCTCGGCGGCTCCCGCCATCACCATCCAGCCCGCGGACCAGAGCGTGCCGGCCGGGCAAACCGCGACCTTCACGGTCGCTGCAACCGGCGCTGCCCCTTTGAGCTTCCAATGGCAGAAAAACGCCGTGGCCATCGCCGGCGCCACCCGGGCGAGTTACACCACGCCCGTAACGACGCTCGCCGACAGCGGCAGCACCTTCGCCGTCGTCGTCAGCAATGCGAACGGCAACACCGCCAGCCGCAGTGCCGAGCTCAGCGTGACCAACGGCGCCGCACCTGCGGGTACCGATGTGCTCACGTATAAGAATGATTTGAGCCGCAGCGGTCTCAATCCCAGCGAGTCGATCCTCACGCCGAGCAATGTGGTTGCTGCCTCGTTCGGGCTGCTGCGCTCCTTGCCCGTCGACGGCAAGGTCGATGCACAGCCGCTCTACGTCTCGCAGCTCAGCGTGTCGGGATCCACCCATAACGTGGTATTCGCGGCCACCGAGCACGATTCGGTGTACGCCTTCGACGCCGATACCGGTTCCCTTCTTTGGCACGTCACGCTGCTCGCGAGCGGCGAGACGGTGAGCGACACGCACGGCTGCAGCCAGGTCACGCCGGAAATCGGCGTCACCTCGACGCCGGTCATCGATCGCGGCGCGGGCGTGCACGGCACGCTGTATGTGGTCGCCATGTCGAAGGACGCCTCGTCCAATTATCACCAGCGGCTGCACGCGCTCGATCTCACATCCGGAGCCGAATTGCTGAATGGGCCCGTGGACATCGCCGCGACCTACCCCACCTTAAGCGGCGGCGCGAGTGCGTTCATGCCCGGCCAGTACGAGGAGCGGGCGGCTTTGCTGTTGCTGAACGGCACCGTCTACACCAGCTGGACGTCGCATTGCGACATCTCCCCGTATTTCGGCTGGATCATCGCGTATTCCGCGAGCACGCTGGCACGCACCGCGGTGCTCAACGTGGCGCCGAACAGCGGCGGTGCCGGCCCCGCGATCTGGATGAGCGGCGGCGGTCCTGCCGCCGACTCGGCCGGCAACATCTATCTGACCACGGCCAACGGCGTGTTCGAAACCACGCTCGACGCCAACGGCTTCCCCAGTTCGCAGGACTACGGCAATTCTTTTCTCAAGCTGTCGACCGCCGGCGGCTCGCTCGGCGTCGCCGACTACTTCACCATGTTCAACGAGGTATCCGAGTCGGGCGCCGACCAGGATTTGGGCTCGGGCGGCGAATTGCTGCTGCCGGACATGACCGATTCGACCAACACCGTCAGACATTTGGCCATCGGTGCGGGCAAGGACGGCAACATCTACCTGGTCAATCGCGACTCGATGGGCAAATTCAACTCGGCCAACAATTCGCAAATCTGGCAACAGCTGAGCGGCGTGCTACCCGGCGGCGTTTGGTCCACGCCGGCGTATTTCAACGGCACGGTTTATTTTGGTGATGTCGGCGACACACTCAAGGCGTTCGCGATGACGAGCGCCAAACTCGTCGCCTCGCCGCAGTCGCAATCAGCGACGCAGTTTACCTTTCCCGGTACGGCGCCAAGCGTTTCCGCCAACGGCACGGCCAATGCCATCGTCTGGGCCCACGAGAATACGAGTCCCGCGGTTCTGCATGCCTATGACGCCACCAATCTCGGCCACGAGATCTACAACAGCAACCAGGCATCGGGAAATCGCGATCAATTCGGCACGGGCAACAAGTTCATCACGCCGACGGTCGCCGACGGCAAGGTGTTCGTCGGCACCACGGCGAGCGTGGCGGTATTCGGGCTGTTGCACTGACGGCCGAGCCGGGTCATGACGGCATCACCGAGGTTTCTTCGGCGATCATCTGCTCCAGCCGCTCGAGGTCGGGAATCAGCGGTGTCTCGTTGACCATGCGTACCTGACAGAGGATGGGCGAGCGTTCCGGGAAGCTGCGCGAGGGGTCCGGCCGCAATACGTCGGCGTTCACGCGCACCAGCTGTGGAAACCCCTGCGTCAGCATGCCGAAGTATCCGGCTTGGATCTTGCCGCCGGGCGCGTGAAAAATCACGATTCGCGTGCGGTTGGAAACGGCCGGCAGGGATTGGCCGAATGCGCCTTCGAAGGACACCACGGGTACGCTGCGGTCATTCCAATTGACGAGGCCCGCGTACCACGGCGGTGCATTGGTCATCTCCGCCGGTGCCTGGTAGCCGATGACTTCGGCGACGCAGGCGCGCGGCACGACCAAGCGCTCGCCCGCCAGGGGTACCAGCAAGCTGTACAGCTCGTCCCGTAAATCGGACATGACTTCTACCGTGCGATCGCGCTACGGCGATGGACCAGCGGTTCGATGGCGTCGAGCAACTGGCTTTCTTGGTAAGGTTTGCCCAAGTAATCGTCGACACCGAGCTCGATGGCGCGCGCGCGGTGCTTTTCGCTGACCCGCGAGGTGATCATGACGATCGGAATTTCTTTGAGGCGCGGGTCGTTGCGCACGTGCGCGGCCACTTCGTAGCCATCCATTCGCGGCATTTCAATATCGAGCAGAATGATGTCGGGAAGATGCTCCTGCAGCAGCGACACCGCGTCCACCCCGTCCTTGGCGGTCAAGACGCGCATGCCGTTGCGCTCGAGCAGCCGTTGCGTGACGCGGCGTACCGTGATCGAGTCGTCGACGACCAGCGCGAAAGTGCGGCGGTCGCGCTGGTCGATCACCGCCGTATCGGTCGGTCGTGCGCGCCACTCGGAACGCACCAGCGAACCCATGTCGAGGATGATGACGATGCGCCCGTCGCCGAGAATCGTGGCGCCGGCAATTCCGCGGATGCCCGAGATTTGCGGTCCCAGCGATTTCACGACGATTTCACGGCTGCCGACCAGCTCATCCGTGACCAAGGCAGTGGAATGCTCGCCGGCGCGGATCAGCACCACCGATATCGACACGTCGGCTTCGGGAAGCCGCGTCGCACCCAAGCCGACGAACGCTCCCAATTGCTGGAATCGGTATTTTTGTCCGCCATACTCAAACAACGGCGCATCCTTGCCGAGATGCCGGGCAACGATGTTGCGCGGCAGGCGCACCACGCCTTCCACGGTCGCGAGCGGCAATGCATAGGCTTCGTCGTTGACCCGGACGATCAAGGCTTGACTGATGGCCAAGGTGAACGGCAATCGAATCGTAAAGCTCGAACCCTTACCCGCGGTCGTATCGATGAACAGGCCGCCGCCGAGCTTTTTGACTTCGGTCGCAACCACGTCCATACCCACGCCGCGCCCGGCCGCCTGGGTCACGTGACCGGCGGTGCTGAAGCCGGGTTCCAAGATGAGCTGTACCGACTCCTCGTCGGTGAGCTTCGCATGCGGGTCCGTCAATCCGAGCGCGATGGCTTTTTCGCGGATCAACTTCACGCTGATGCCGGCGCCGTCGTCGGAGACGACGATCACGATCTCTGCGCCGTCGCGCTCCAAACTCACCGAGATGCGGCCCACATCGGGTTTGCCGAGCGCGGCCCGCCGTTCGGGGGTTTCGATGCCGTGCACCACCGCGTTGCGCAGCATGTGTTCGAGCGGCGCGACCATGCGCTCGAGCATTTGCCGGTCGAGCTCGGCGGCCGCGCCCTGCACCACGAGCTCGGCGCGCTTGCCGGTGTCGTTCGCCGCCTGGCGCACCAGGCGCGTCAGGCGCTGCACATGGCGCTGGAATGGCACCATGCGCGTGCGCATCAAACTATTCTGCAGTTCGGTGATGACCCGCGACTGCTGGGTCAGCAGATTCTGCGCTTCGCGAGTCAGCGTCTCGAGCAATCCTTGAATGCTCGCCACGTCGCCCGATGTCTCGGCGAGCGCGCGCGAGTACTGTTGTATCGAGGAATAACGGTCGAGCTCGAGCGGGTCGAAGTCGTTGCGCCGCGGCTCGACGTCCTGATGCCGATTGAGAACCTGGGCCTCGGTTTCGATCTCGAGGCCTCGCAGCTGATCCTTGAGGCGCGTCACCGTTCGCGCCAATTCGGCCAGGTTGAAATCGATCGAATTGACCTGCTGATCGAGTCGCGCCCGGAAAATGCTCACCTCTCCGGCATTGTTGAGCATGGTATCGAGCAAATCCGCGTCGACGCGCGCCATTTCAACGCGTTCCGGCGCCACGTTCTCTCGGCCCGGCAACACGGGAGCGCTGCTCACTTCGCTCACCACCGACTCATCGCTCATGACCGGCACCGGCTCTTCGGCGGGAGCGGCGAACGACTGCATGCTCTCGGCGGGCAGCGTCACGTCGGACGAAGCCGCCAGGTGCGGCGCCTCGAGCGGCGGCGCTGCTGCCGGTGCCGCAGGCGGCGGCGCTGCGTAGGCGGGAGCGGAGACTCGTGTGGGATGCGCCAAATCGCGAATCTGGGCAATCAGCGCGGTCGCGGCGTACGGTACCGTGCCCTGGCTCACCACGTCGCGCATGCTGGCGAGCGAATCGAGGCTCGACTGCATGACGGCGAGCGCATGATCGTCCCCGGCCACCGTGCCGCCGTCGATTTGGATCACCAGGGTTTCGAGTTCGTGGCTCAGATCGCCCATGGCGCTGATGCCTGCCATGCGCGCGCCGCCTTTCAGCGTGTGCAGTTGCCGCTGCAGTTCAGCGACTCGTTCTTTGTCCTTGCGGTCGCGATTCCAGCCGGTCAGCGAGATCTGCGCTGCCTCGAGTAATTCGGTCGCCTCTTCACTGTAGATCGCGGCAATCTCGTGATCGAACTCGACCGCTTGGCGGGTGGGTTCGGGCGGCTGCGCGAGTGCTGCCTGCTCGGTGACAGGTTCGACATGCGGCTGCTCCGCATGCTCCTCGAAGGCTTCGACATGCGCCTCGACAGGCTCCGCCGCAGGTTCAACAGGCGTCTTTGCCTGTTCTTCGAGTACCGGCTCGGGTTCGCTATGCGCCGGTGCAGTGTGTTCGAGATGCTCGAACTGAGGTTCATGCTGTGCGAACGCTTCTTCGCGAGGCGGCACAAACGCCGGCATGACTGCAGAGGCGCTGACGTCGAAGGCGGTTTCCCGGGCAATCGCCGCGTCGAGCTCGGTTTCGATGTCATGCAGCCGCGCCAGCAGCGACGGTTGTTCCGAGAAAAACGAAGTCGATTCGTTGATGTGCGAAACCACGTTGTCGATGGCGCCGACCGCATCGCTCAATGTCGCGAGTCCCGCATCGGACAAGCCGTGGCCACTATCGAAAACCTTGCTCATCACCAAATTCAAGGGTTCGGTGATCCGGATGCCGTGGCGCGCCTCGGCCATCTTCGAACTGCCGCTCAAGGTGTGGATCGCCCGGTACACGGGCTCGGGCAATTCGTGCGGCGCCGGCTGGCCGGCGCGTTTGCGCAAGTACTCGCGTATCTCGGTCAGATGGCTGGAGGTTTCCTTGCTGTAGATGTCGTGCAGCACGGGATCCATGTCCGGTGCGGCCGCGACGGGTTCGGGGACCGGGGCCGGGGCCGGCGGCGCGAGCGCGACTGCGCTTGCCGCGGCGGACGCGGCCGATGCGGCCGATGCGGCCGCGGCTATTTCGCGATCCGCAGGCGTGAGCGTGATCGTTCCTTGATCGACTTCCCGGCCATCGGCATAGGCAAAAGCGCGCGCCATCAGCGACTCGATCGCCAGCGGATTCGGCCGGCCGGTTTCCAGCTGTTCGACCAACTGCGGCAATGCCGCGACGGCGCTGCGCAGCAGCGCCATCATTCCGGGCGTACGCGTCAGCGTCTTGTCGGTGATTCGATTCAACAGGTTCTCGATCGACCAGCCGAATTCGGCGATCGAGCGCGCACCCACCATGCGGCCGCTGCCCTTCAAGGTGTGGAAGCTGCGGCGCATGAGCGCGAGCGACTCCAAGTCCATGGGATTCTGGTCCCACATCGGGAAGCTGTTTTGAATCGAGGCAATTTCTTCCTTGGCTTCCTCGATGAACAGCTCGAGGAACTGTGGATCGACGGGCTCGGGTTCCGGCAGCACGATCAGCGGACTGGTGGCTGCGTGCTCCTGCGGGGGAGGTTCCATGGCGACCGTCTGGATCGGATCGATCTTGACGGTCTTGGCGGCTTCGCTGCTCGAGATTGCGATATTGGGGACGCGTGAGGGCGCTTGCTCCTCCAGGGTCTTGAGACAGGTTTCTGCGTTGTCGAGCATGTACCAGGGATCGGTACGCCCGCTTTGCAGCGTCTCCATGTAGTACTCGATGCTGACGATGGCATCGGCCACGCGTTCCAAGCGAATCGGTTCCGGCGGCGGGGCACCGGGCTCGATGATCTTGCGCACCTCGGTGCCGATGGCATCCATCAACTCCACTGCCCGGCCTTTGCCCAGCATCAAGAGTCCGGCGGTTATGCCGCGCAGCAATTGCGGCACGTTGTCGAGGCCCTGCGGCGCCGCGTCGCCGGGCTTGTGCACGGCAAGCGAGACGGCTTCTTTGATGCGGGCCATATTGACGATGCACTCGCGCAGCACCGCTTCGCTGACGATCTTGTACTCGAGGTCCTGGTCCGCGGAAACCTCGGTGGCCGGCCGCTCGGTGGTCGCCGGCAAAATCAGGCGCACCAACTGATCATCCAGGCTGTCTTCGACCGACAGCAGGACTCCGGCCACTTTGATCAGCGACTCGTCCGGCGGTATCTTGCCGTCGGTGACGATGTCGGACAATTCCGAGATCTCTTCCTGCACTCGCTGGCGCAGTTCGCCGAGCCCGAGCACGCCGAGCGTATCGCTGATTTTTTTCAGCAATTCGAGCTGCGGTATGAGTTCCTCGCTGCGGCCGCCGCCGCGGCGCACGAAAATATCGAGCACGTCCTTGACCTTGGACAGGTCCTCTTTGATGGCGGCCGCCACCGTGCGCATCAGCTTGACGCTCGGCGCGGACAGACTCTCGCGCTCCTGTTCGATCGAATCGTCGACCGGCAGCAACTCGGTGAGCTTGAAGGAGGCGCGCACCGCGGCAATGCGGCCGCCCCCCGTCGTCGAGCGAGCGACGTAGTACAAGAGGTTGTTCAGCAGATCGATCGGCGGGTCTTCGCAATAGCGGGCCTCGCCGAGTTCATACAATGTCTTGATCTGGCGGTCCGCCTGCCCGAGCAATCGCTTGAGCGTGGCGCTGCCTTCCAAGCCATTGGCACGCACCGACTCGAGAATCGCGCCCACCACCCACCAGAGTTGAAACACCGGCTGCGTGGTCGCGACTTGCTCGAGCTTGTCGGCGACCTTGGCCAGGATCTCGAGATTCTGCTCGTTGCGCTCGCCGCGGATGTATCCCAACAGCCCGATTTGGAAGCGCGGCCGCAGGCGCCTTGCCCATTGCGCCACGGAGATCAGCTGTTCGCCTTGGCGCTGTGCCTGCGGTTGCGCCGGCTGATCGGATTTCAAGTTGAGCAGTAACAGCGTGCCCTCGGACAACAACGGGCTGCCGCGCACGGAACGCAGGTCGTTGAGCAGCGGCAGCAGCACCAACGCCAAATCGCGGCCGCCCGACATCACGCGTTCCAAGTAGGTCGGCAGCTGCACCATGGCGCGCATCAAGGCATCGAGACCGTCGACTTGGCGCTTCTGGTCGTTGTCGGAACTCAAGAGGTAACGGGTGACATGCTCCATTTCCTCGGCGAGCAGCGCCGCGCCGTACACTTCGACCAAGCGCAATACGCCGTGCGCCGAATGCAGCTGGTCGGCGCATTTCTCGAGCAAGTCTTTCTGATCGGGGCGGTCCGCGTACGCCTCGAGCGAGGCGCGCGCATCGTTCAAAGTCACCGCTAATTCTTTGGCGACAATGTGCAGGGTTTGAGAACTGATGTCAGTCATGCCGGAGTCGGTTAGCGCCTAAGCGCCGAAGCCGCTGGCCTTGCGGATCTTGGCGCCTGCACCGCCGCTGTTCGCCGGCTCGTTGACCGGCGGCAAGCGGGGCGAGGAAGCAGAGGCGGGGTTCGATCCGATGGTGGTCGTGCCGCCGCCGTAGTCCGGCAGCCGGAAACCTGCCACGGACTTTCGCAGCTGGGCCGACAATGCCGCGAGTTTGGCGATCGAGGTGGACGTGGCCGTGGTGCCGGCGGCAGCCTGCGTCGAAATCTCGCGCACCACTTGCATGTTTTTCGAAATGTTGCCGGAGGCGACCGCTTGTTGGCGCGCACTCGCGGAAATGTTCTGCACCAAACTCGCGATTTGGTTGGAAACCTGTTCGATTTCCTCGAGAGCCGCGCCGGCGTTCTCGGCCAGCAAGGCCCCGCCCACCACATCGGTGGTGCTGCGCTCCATGGAAACGACCGCTTCGTTGGTGTCGGTCTGGATGGTGCGCACCAATACTTCGATTTGCTTGGTGGCATTCGCCGCCCGTTCCGCGAGCCGTTGCACTTCATCGGCCACCACCGCAAAACCACGCCCGGCCTCACCCGCCATCGAAGCTTGGATCGAGGCATTCAAGGCCAGAATGTTGGTTTGCTCGGCGATGTCGTTGATCAGCTCGACGATGTTGCCGATTTCCTGGGAACTCTCGCCGAGGCGCTTGATGCGCTTGCTGGTTTCCTGGATGGTCTCGCGAATCGTGTTCATGCCGTCGATGGTGCGCCGCACGGCATCGCCGCCCTTGTGCGCGATATCGACCGAGTGCCGGGCGACGTCCGAGCAGCGCTCCGAGTTGCCGGACACCTCCTCGATGGAGGCGGCCATATCGACCATCGATTCGCTGGCGGAGGAAATTTGCCGCGATTGGGCGCTGCTTGCCTTCGCCATGTGCGAGGCGGCGGCTTGGGTTTGCTTGGTGGCGCCATCCAGCTGAATCGCGCTGTCGTTGATGGTGGTGACGAGTTCGCGCAAGGCCTCGATCGCGTAGTTGATCGAGTCGGCAATCGCCCCGGTGATATCCTCGGTCACGGTCGCCTGCACGGTCAGATCGCCGTCCGCGAGACTCGACAGTTCGTCGAGCAGGCGCATGATGGCTTCCTGGTTGCGTTCGTTCTCGCGCACGCGCAGCTCGCTGCTGCGGCGCACGTTGACCGTCTTGACGTAGGTCCAGGCGAGCACCGCCACCAACAGGGCGGCGATCCCGAGCAAGGACACTATCCATAATTTATAGCTGCCGCCCCCGGTATCGGTCGGCGGCGGCGCATCGCCCAGTTGGGTGACGAGGCTCGAGGCCAGCGCCGGCAGCGCGCGCGCCGCGGTCTGGGCCTTCGATAAGGGTTCGGCCGCGCCGATTGC
>Ga0302320_10008627_pt1 | contig 22111 bp, 22 predicted proteins | sample Bog_T0_3_FD_202130 | JGI IMG/M metagenome (GOLD analysis project Ga0302320, IMG submission 202130) | Peat permafrost microbial communities from Stordalen Mire near Abisko, Sweden - Bog_T0_3 | ecosystem: Environmental > Terrestrial > Soil > Wetlands > Peat | place: Sweden: Abisko, Stordalen Mire...
CCGCTGATAAATGTCGTCGTGTCCGCCAGCGGGCCGCGCCTCGTAGCGCTGCAAGAGGCAGGTCAGCCGCTGCCGCCTGCGGTGGTTGCCAAACTAGTCGTCGACACCGGCACAAGCCCTACTTCAATCGACTGCACGATCTTGCAGCAACTCGGCCTGACCCCGACCGGGGTTGTCCCAATCCATACGCCATCGACGCAGGGTCAACCCCACAGCGCGAATCAATTCGATGTGGGGCTTACCATTCTAGGTCTGGTCCCAAACAGCGTCGTGTTCCATTCGCCCGCGCATCCGGTTGTGGATGGGCACTTCAAAGCGCAGGGCATTGACGGGTTGCTGGGCCGCGACATTTTGGCGATGGCTCGCTTGGTGTATGGCGGCCCGGATAACTGGTACGGCATTTCCTTCTAGGATATGCCAGGGGCCCGGACATGCTCAAAATTGCCATTCTCGATGATTACGCCGGCGTTGCATTGCAGTGTGCGGATTGGTCGCGGCTGCCGGCCGGAGCGCAGATCACCGTATTCGATCGCCACCTCGGCGAGGACGAAGCGGCCACTGTGCTGGCGCCATTCGATGTGCTCTGTACCATCAGGGAACGTATGGCGCTGCCGCGCAGCCTGTTGGCACGTCTGCCTAAATTGAAGCTCGTGACGATCGTGGGCATGATGCTGGCCAATCTGGACATGGCGGCGGCCACTGACCATGGGATCGTGATCGTGCATTCCGATGCTGCTCGTCCCGAGTTCGCTCGAGTCGTCAACGCCGCGCCGGAGCTCGCCTGGGGCTTGATGCTGGCCACCGTGCGTCACATCGCGCGCGAGGACGCCCACATGCGCGCCGGTGCGTGGCAATCCTCAATGGGTGTGCTGCTGGCCGGACGCACGCTCGGATTGCTGGGTCTCGGCCGCATCGGCCAGCGTATGGCCCGCTATGGCCAGGCCTTCGACATGCAAATGATCGCCTGGAGTCAGAATCTCACGGCCGAGACCGCCGCTGCGGCCGGCGTGCGCCGCGTGGAGAAGGATGAGCTATTCGGCGGCGCCGACATCCTCTCGATTCACCTGCAGCTCAGTGAGCGTACGCGCGGATTGGTCGGCGCACGCGAATTGGGTCTGATGAAGCCCGAGGCCTACCTCGTGAACACCTCCCGCGGCCCGATCGTGCAGGAGGCTGCGTTGGTGGTGGCGCTGCGCGAGGGCCGTCTGGCCGGGGCCGGACTCGACGTCTTTGACCAGGAGCCGCTGCCCGCAGACCACCCGCTGCGCTCCCTGGAGAACGTCACGCTGACGCCTCACCTTGGCTATGTGACTATCGAGACGTTGCGGGCGTTCTATGGCGGTATGCCCGAGGCGATCGCTGCCTTCGCCACCGGCGCCCCAGTCCGTGTCGCGAATCCAGCGGTGCTGCAGCGCTGAGATAGCGCGGCAGGGTCACAGCTTCCTCTGGAAGTTGTAGGCAAAGGGACCCAAATGCGCAATGCACAGCACCGGGATTGCCGAACGCCGGCGATGCGTATGTTTGACAACGCACAGACACCGGTGCCGGCATCGGGGCATCTTCGTTCCTGGTCTGATTCCGCTGAGCGCACTAATCCCGGAATATCATTGGCAGCAGGGCTATCAGCATGAATAGAGTCATTACACGGCGTGCTCTGGTGAAGGGCGGCCTGATTGCGGGCGCGCTGGTCCCGGTTGCTGGCCTCTTTATGAGTGGCACTGCTCATGCCGACCTGCCGGCACTGGATGCGAATGATCCGGCCGCCAGAGGGCGCGATTACATTACAAAATCGGCCAAATCCGATGCGTATTGCGGCAATTGTTCGCTCTACAAAGGCATCGGAGATGCGATGGGTTCGTGCACGCTCTTCGCTGGAAAGAGCGTAGCTTTTGGCGCGTGGTGCAGCGGCTGGGTGAAGACGGGAGCCCCTTGACCTGACGAAGGCGCCAGTTGTCGCGTCGATTCGCGGGAGGCAGCTGGATTCCGGGAGCGTCCGATCGGAACGCGCCCCCGGATGGTACGGGGCAACTGTGGCAACTTGCGGGTGCGACTTGGGACCTGAGTCCGCTGGACGGCATCCAGTCCCTGTTACAGATGAAACTCGTGGTGACATCAGCATTGGGCATCGTCTGGGCTATGGTTGTGCTGCGCAGTTAGTGCGCGCCTGCACGATAAGCGAGCTTCCGACATGCGTAATCTGATCGCCACCCTGGTCGCAATTGGTGCCACGGCGCTGGCTACCGAAAGTGCGGTAGCGCAGCTGGCCGAGAAAAAAGCGCTCACTCTGGAGGCCGCGCGCAAGATGGTCGCGGCCGCCGAAGCTGCCGCCGAGCAACACCACCTGCGTGGCGTAATCGCAGTATGTGATGACGGCGGCTGGCCCATACTCGTCGAGCGAATGGATAATCCGGCTTACACGGCGAGTGTTGAGCTTGCTCCGGAGAAGGCGCGCACCGCGGCGCTTTTCAAGAAGCCAACCGCCGCACTGGAAAGCGCGATCAATCAGGGACGAATCGCCGCCGTCACGGCGCGCGGCTTCATCGAGATGCAGGGCGGCCTGCCGATCATCGTTGACGGACAAGTGATCGGCGGAATCGGCGCGAGCTTTGATACTCCCGAGCATGATGTCGAGATCGCTCAAGCGGGACTTGCCGCGCTCAGCCGCTAATAGGGAATTCGAGCGAGTCCATAGCGAGAAGTGGCGTATCGCGTCTGTTTTAGCGGCATTTCGATTGAAACATCCGCGAGGGCCGTCGAAATCGCATGGTAACGACCGTCGTGCGGAATGGATAGCACACTCTGCAACTCGAGGTCAGCCGTGAAACATTCCACTTCAGTCCCAGCCGCTACGATATTCGTCGCCCTCGTGGGCGCCATGGGCGCCATGGGCGCCATGGGCGCCGTGGGCGCCGCGAGCGCGGAGACTTCCGATTCCGTCCAGCTTGCACCGGTGGACTACGCTTTCATCGCCCAGACCAACCTGGGCAACCAGTTCCAGATAGACACCGGCAAGCTCGGAGAAACGCACGCTCGCAGCGCTGCGGTGCGCGATTACGCGAAGCTTATGGACAGCAGTCACGTGCAGGTCGAGAACAACCTGATGGCCCTTCTGCGGAAAATGAACTTGGACCCGCCGCCGGCCAGCCTAATGTCAGGTGCGTACCAGGGCCTGGTCAGTATCCTGGTTGGCGAGCAAGGAGCGGCGTTCGACCGCGACTATGTGCGTAGCCAGCTCGATTATCAGCACGCCAATGATGCTCTGTATAGGTGGGAAATCCAGAACGGCTCGAACCTGGCGCTTAAAGCTTACGCTCGCGAGACGTTGCCGAAAATCGACGACCACATGCACCGCGTGGAGGCGCTCCTCGCCGCGGAGACCGGCACACCGGGCGCTGGCTGACCGAGCTCAGAGCCTCAGCCCCGCAATGCAGCCTTGGGAGTTCGCCAATGTTAGCGCAAAAGCCATCCGACAATAGCCGACCACCGGCCCTGCTACACCGCGGCTTCATCGGCGCGGGCGCGGCACTGCTGATAGCCGCCTTCTGCACCGACTACATCTATTACGCGACGGCGCTCTGGCAGTGGGCAAACTTCTCCTCCTGGCTCATCACGGCCGGCCTGATCGTCACACTCGTCGCCATCCTCTTGCTGCTGATCGACTTTGCGACAGGGCGCGCCCGCCGGATCAGAACGGGTTCCTTCGTCCTGGTTACCGCGGCCGCCTTGCTGTCTTTGGTCAACGCGTTCGTGCATAGCCGTGACGCATGGACCTCCGTTGTACCGCAAGGAATCTCCCTGTCCGCGGCGTCCACCATCCTGCTGGTCATCGCCGGCGCGAGAGGATGGGGTCTCGCGATGAGCCGCGCGACCGGAGTACGCCCATGAGCACGACATCTCTTCGCCCGATCGCCGCGCTGATCTGGTTCGTCGCCCTTGCGGCGTGCAGTTCAAAGGCCGGTAATCCAGCGCTGCAATACGGGCCGAACCCTTATTTGCCCGAACCCCGCGAATACCTGCTGCCGCCCATGAGCGTTCCGAAGGCGATCGATTGGAAGGCCGGCGAGGTGCCCACGGTCTCAGCAGGCCTAAAGGTCGAGGCGCTCGCCACACGGCTTGAGCACCCGCGCACTCTCTATACTCTGCCCAACGGCGACATCCTGGTGGTCGAGACCAACAGCCCGGGCACCGAGCCCTATCGGCCAAAGGACTTCATGGCTGGAACGGTGAAGTCACGAGCGGGCGCTGCCGCAAGGGGCGGCAATCGCATCACTTTGCTACGCCAAGCCGATGGCGGCGGCAAGCCCGAGCTCAGGACGGTCTTCATCGACCATCTCCACTCGCCCTATGGAATTGCGCTCGTTGGTGACACGCTGTACGTCGCCAATACCGACGCGATCCTCGCCTTCAATTATGTCCCGGGGGCGACGCGGATCACATCGCCCGGCGTGAAGCTCGCCGACCTTCCGGCAGGGCGGCTCGACCATCACTGGACGAAGTCGATGACCGCGAGCGCGGACGGTTCCAAGCTCTATGTCGGCGTGGGCTCAAACAGCAATATCACCGAAAACGGTATGGACGTGGAGGAGGGCCGTGCCGCCATTTACGAGGTCGATCGGTTGACTGGCGCCAAGCGCATTTTCGCTTCCGGTACGCGTAATCCGACCAGCGTGGCCTTCGAGCCGCAGACGCATCAGTTGTTCGCCGTCGTCAACGAGCGCGACGAGATCGGCCCCGACCTGGTCCCCGATTATCTGACCTCGATCCGACAGGGCGGCTTCTACGGCTGGCCCTATAGCTATTGGGGAAGTCATGTTGACGTTCGAGTCCACCCTCAGCGGCCGGATCTTGTCGCTCAAGCGATCAAGCCCGACTATGGTTTAAGTTCCCACGTTGCCCCGCTCGGCCTGCTGTTCAGCGAAGGTCAGCACCTGTCGCCGGCCTTCGCTAATGGCGCCTTCATCAGTGAGCATGGCAGTTGGGATCGCAGCCCCCTGAACGGCTACCAGGTGATTTTCGTACCTTTCGTTAACGGCCGACCGGTCGGCCAGCCGATACCCGTGGTCACCGGTTTTCTCGGCAAGGACAACGAGACGGTTCATGGACGGCCCGTGGGCCTCGCGCTGGATCGGAGCGGCGCACTGCTTGTCGCAGACGATGTTGGAAACACAGTGTGGCGCGTGAGTGCAACTCAGCCGGGAACCTAAAGCAGAATTGCCGCTGGTCGCGAAGAATACAGGGGGTCCCCACTCCGCAGGCGAAGTCTTTCGGTCAATAATGGTGTCCTTACCTGCCCGCCGAAGGAATTATGCTCAGCCAGCTGGATCCCGCCTCGGCGCTTGCATTTGGTCTGCTGATATTTGCCCTGCTGATGGTGGTCGCTTTCGAAGCCACGAATGGCTTTCATGACGCCGCCAACGCAGTTGCCACTGTTATCTACACCAAGTCGCTCGCGCCGGGCCAAGCGGTGGTCCTTTCAGGCGTGATGAATTTCCTGGGCGTTATGATCGGCGGGATTGCGGTTGCGTACGCGCTGGTTGAGTTGCTGCCGGCGGAGGTGATGTCGCCCCCGGATGGAGGTCCGGCGGTTGCCATGTTGGTATCTCTGTTCGCCGCAGCGCTTTTCTGGAATGTCGGCACCTGGTGGTTCGGCTTGCCAAATTCCAGTTCCCACTGCCTGGTTGGATCGATCATTGGGGTCGCCATCGGTAACGCGTTCGTCCGATCCAGAGGCCTCTCGGAGGGGGTGCACTGGGGGCAGCTATCGAAGGTTATCGAATCTCTCGCGCTCTCTCCCATTCTCGGCTTTGCGTTAGCCGGCGGACTCTATTTCTTGTGTCGCAGGTTTCTCCATGACGGACATTTTTATGAGCCGGTCAAGGACAAGCCACCAATCTGGTGGATGCGTGGCATTTTGATCCTGACTTGTAGCGGTGTGAGTTTCGCACACGGGACGAACGACGGGCAGAAGAGCATCGGCCTCATCATGCTCACCATTATCGGACTGTTTCCGGCGACGTACGCCTTGAATCCCAACGCCCGTTTATCACTCAACGACATGGGCGGTATCATGCGGGACGCCGAGCCGCTCATACGCGATTACGGGGACGACCGGAAAGAAGCCGTCCTTGGCTCTGCAAGAGCCATTGAGCAGGGGGCAACCCATAGGGAATCGGATCTCGCCACCGAGAGGCCGAAGCTCCAGGCGGGCCCCAACGCACCGACTGCGAAGAGGCAGGCTTCCATACGCGATGACGTCTATCAGGTGATCTGGGAGTTGAAGCACGCCGAGGAAGCGGTAGGGAGTGACAAAAGCGAGAAAAAGCATGCGCAGGATTTGGCCAGGCGGCTGGGGAAAGCCGTCGAGTATGCCCCTCTATGGGTACGACTCTTGAGCGCCATATGCCTGGGCATCGGCACGATGATCGGCTACAAACGAATAGTGACCACGCTCGGTGAGCGGCTTGGAAATGTCCATCTGACCCCGGCGCAGGGAGCGTCCGCCGAGTTGGTTTCTGCCGCGTTGATTGGCGTGGCTGGGTTTACGGGTTTACCGGTCAGCACGACACACATTGTGACCTCGGGTGTCGCTGGCACCATGGTTAGTTCGGGGGCGGGTCTACAGTACCAGGTCATCTCTCGCATCGCCGTCGCTTGGGTGTTGACGCTTCCGGTGACGATCCTCGTGTCCGGAACGTTGTATTGCATACTTGCTGCATGACTGCCCCTATCCTGCAGTCGATCGAGATCGCCAACTACGCGGCGCACTCCTGGTCGACGCGGACGCGGGTTTCATATGCGCTGCGCTGGATCCGTGCACCTACTTTTCATCGGATTCGTCGGTGAGTTGCACAATCCGCTTTATGATGGTATCTACCTTTTCATCGCCCTCGAGAGCAGCCTCCGACTGCTCCGGGCGTTGCTCATTACGCGCGGCCTCGGCCGCTTCGGCGATGGCCCCCGGCAACTCTGCATAGAGACTCTGGAGCTCGGCTGTTTCTTCCGGTGTGATCTTCGAACGTCCGACCATATGCGCCTCCCTTGGTCAACGCTGCCAGATCATAACTGCTGCGGCGCGATCGCGCCCTACAGCTTTAGGGGAGGCGTTGCCATGGAGATAAGGGCCTGGATGACCCGCTTGGTCTCTAGAGGATCCCTGACCTCGATGCACTGTACGCCCGCCTCTCTGGCCGGATAATCGTTTCCGCCGGGGAATAGTGCATCGCCGATGAAGAGCATCTCGCCAATCGATATGCCCAGCACATCGCGAAGCTTGCGAATTCCGTAGGCCTTGTCGATACCTTTTTTTGTGACGTCAATTGAGGTTGCGCCTCCCATGTGGACGGAGAAATTCGGCAACAACGCATCCAGATTCGCCTTGATCTTTATTCGTTTGGCGAAGTCCGGGTCCCACTGCTTTTTGTCCTCCAGGGGAGCCAGTTGGCCCAGGGCGGAAAAAGTGATCTGGCTGCCGCGGTCTTCAATGATCTCACCCCAGACCTTGGTGGCTGCGGATTCCGATGCTCTGGTGGCGCGCTTCAGCGCATCGATGATTTGAGCCTTTTCTGCCTCCTGGAAATCCTCCGAGTAAAGCAGCGTCCAGATGGATTCACGGACGTAGAATTGCGTGCCGCAGGTAGGCAGGAGAGATAGATGTCTCAAGGACTCGCCGTGGCAAAGTTGGGCCAGCAACTGGTGCTCGAATTGCTGCCAGGCGCCCCCGGAGATGATCGCCACTCTGACGACGCCGAGAAGTGAATTCAGCAGCTGCGCCATCTCCGAATCAAGGGGGGATTTGCTTTCGGCCAGAGTGCCATCGAGGTCGAAAACGATCAGTTCTTTCATGGCCTCAGCGAGTTTGCCCCCGGCGCATGAGGCAAGGACGTAGCAGGCGATGTCGTTGCGGCAGTGCCAGCGGGTTTCGTGGGCAGGCCCGAGTGTCCCGCGAGCCATTGGCTGGTGACCATAAAAAGAATGGCGGCGATATAGAGCGCCCAGGCGATGGTCCGGACATGGGAAGTGGCGGCGAGGGGCTGCGGCTCAATCGGGCGCAACCGATCAGTGGACGCCGCCCGCGTTGGCAGTAACGCAATCAGGCGTTCAACCAGCGCTTCCGGATCGGCGCGCGCGGATGGACCTTCCGGTATGGCAACAATCAGTGTCGTCAAGAATTGTCTCGCGGCGGCGCGCGGCAATTGAGCCAATCTGGCCGCCTCATCCCATGGATCCAGATTCGATCGGGCCAGGACCGAGAGCATGCTCAACAGTGTGCCGTTGTACTCTTCCGCAATCGAGGCGTATAGGAACTCGTCGAACTCGGAACCGGGCGCAGGGTGGTGTATTGCGGTCATTGAGGAGCTCCGGCCCCGCTGCGGAGAGATGGCCTATCGAACCAGTGCTCAGCCTCGATTGGCCAAAAGCTCGCTGAACAATGCTCGCCAATCCTCCACGGGTCTGTTCGGTGGCGAACATTCCCGCGGTGGGGCGGCAGATCTTCTCTAGCTCTATGCGCTGTAGCCCGGAGCCTGTGCTGCGCGTATACCACTTGCCGGCACATGCGCCGATCACTCATGCCAGACGGCCTCGGGCCTCCGCGGACGGCATTCGAATGAACGGCATGAGGGCGGCCGCCAGCATCACCAGCAAGGCGGCCAGCCAGACGGCACCTCTATAGTCGCCGGAGAGATCGTAGAGGTGGCCGAACAGGGGCGGACCGACGCTGGTACCGACCATGAAAGCGCCGTATATCAACCCGTATATGCGTGCAAAGTCCTTTAATGCGTAGAGCCGGCTTACGAGATACCCGAGCACATCCATCTCGGCGCCCACGCCAAGCCCGAACAGGGCCGCTGCCGTGTAAAGGGCCGCCGAAGTCGCTCCAAGTTGGAGCAACAGGACTCCAATGGCTGACAGCAGGAAAATGACAGAACCGACCAGCTGCGCCGGTAGCCGATCCATGAGCAGACCGCACAGGATTCGGCCGGCAAAAATAGTGATGCCGGCGGCGGAGAACAGCGCCGCCCCATCAGCCGCTGACAGATGCCGAGAGGAGACAATCGGCACGAAATGGATGACGACGCCGTCCAGACCGATTCCGATGAGAAGGAACGTCGTCGCCAGTACGACGAAATTCATCCCCCGCAACACAGGCCGTCCGGCGCCGACGCCATGGGCCTCCCGGCGATCCGCTGGCACGGCTGCGGGGCCTGGCCTGGGTCGAACGAGAAGGTACGCGCTTGGGACACTTATGCACAGCACCAGAAGACCTAGCCCGAGATAGGCCGCACGCCACCCGAATTGCCCAAGGATCAATTGCGCGAACGGGATGACCACGAACGCGCCCAGTCCGGTCCCCGACATTGTCAGGCCGAGTGCCAGGCCGCGCCTTTGATCGAATTGCGACGCGATGATTCGCGGAATCGCTATGTAATAGGCTGAGCAGAGTATTCCGACCGCCCCGAAGAGCGAATAGAGTCCGACCAGGAATCCGGCGCCGTAGGCCAACGCTGCGAGCACCCCGCTCAGAGCAATTGCGGCGGGTATCAGCACCGCTCGCCCGCCACGACGATCGATCAGTCGGCCAATCATCGGGGCGGAAACCGCAGTCGCCAGCGTTCCCACCGTAATCGACAATGACAGTGCGCCTCTCCCGACGCCAATCACAATCTCGAGCGAGCCCATGAAAAGGCTTAGGGTGTAAAAGCCAAGGACGGCCGGGCCTAGAAGAATGCAGCACGTGCTGCCAATCAAGGTAATCCAGGGATTCCGAAATTTGTCCGGTACCGAATCCCCGGCATTAAGCGCTGCTTCAATCATGTCCCATCGATCGGGCAGTCATCGAAGTGCGTCTCGCAATTCATGAGTCGGAACGACTGTCTTACAATCGTGCCCAGACTGTCAAGGAGCCATCCCGGGGCCGCTGCGCGTCCGGACCGACAGCGGGTACTGCAAATCTGCGCCATTGTGCCAACCAGCGCCCGATCGCTTATCCTTCAGCCAATGGTGCGGAAGCAGATCTTTCATCGTTTGGACGACCGGTTTGCCGCCGCGCACGCGGTCGCTCAAGCGATGAGCAACCGCTGGGCCGTGGCTCGAGGCTCAGCGGCATGACAACGTATGTTCTCGTGCACGGATCCTGGCATGGTGGCTGGTGCTGGCATCGTGTGGTCGCAGGTCTCCAGCGCGCCGGGCACCGTGTCTTAGCCCCTGATCTGCTCTCACTGGGTCGGGACTTCACGCCATATGCCTCGGTGACGCTGGAGAGCTGGACGAACCAGGTTGCAACTTTGGTGCAGACCGCGGAGGAGCCCGTGGTGCTGGTCGGACACAGTCGTGCGGGTATTGTAATCTCGCAGGTCGCTGAGCGCGTTCCCGACCGCATAGCCGTCCTCGTGTATGTGACGGCCTTTCTACTTGAGAGCGGACAGACCCTCCTGGAGATTGCAAACCAGGATAGCCAATCGCTGGTGCTGCCATCGCTGGTCGTGGCAGACGATCAGCTCTCGGCAAGATTCAAGGAGGAAGCCGCACGCGAAGCTTTCTACGGTCAGTGCAGCGACGAGGACGTCGTACTTGCGCTCTCCTTGCTGCGACCTGAGGCGCTTGCACCCATCGCCACGCCGGTTCGGACGACGGCAGCGCGCTTCGGACGCGTGCCTCGCGTCTTTGTGGAGTGCACCCTTGATCGGGCAATTACGCTACCGATTCAGCGACAAATGCAGGCGGCACTGCCGTGCAGGAACCGCATAACGATGCAGTCAGACCATTCGCCCTTCCTGAGTCACGCTGCCGAACTGACCGATGCGCTATTGGCGCTTTAGCTTGGACTCCAGCTATTGGGGCTTCGCCGCAGTTTGACCCCGCTGTCGAGCGCGCCGACCGGCGGCGCGCGGATTGATTGCGGACTCGGCGGTACTCGATTTGAGGAAAGCACTGTCTGGCAGCGCCAGCATGGCGTCTCGGACATCGTTGACCGACTCCACGACCAATCGACGCAGACGTGTCTTATTGACCGACAACAGCGTCTGCAGTATCTCTTCGTGACGCACGATCCATTTATCCCGGCGAGTGGCGATGCGGGCGCCTTCCAATGCCAGGCGAAACAGCGTCGTTTCCAGACGGATGCGTACTTCCGACAACACCTCGTTATCACACAGGGCAATTAACACGTCCCAGAAACGAGCGTTCTCATTCATGTACTGACGCGCCTGGTCGACTTCAGTCAGTTGCCGTCGAAAGCGCCTGGCGACGCCGAGGGAGCGTTTGATGGACTCACGAACATCCGACGACCCGGCCCGGTCAGCGACCTTTTCCGCAATCAGAAGGGCGGTGGCACGAAGCACCTCCAGCGTGTCCGCCACCTCCTTACGGGAGATCCTGCGCACGGACGCGCCTCGATTCTTCTGAATATCAATCAGCCGATCCGCCTCCAGTCGACGGAAGGCTTCGCGGATCCGCGAGCGGCTTACGCCAAACTCCTTCATGAGATCCGCCTCTATCAGGCGTTGGCCGGGCACAAAGCGCCCGCTATGGATGCCATCGCGAAGGACGCGGATGGCCTCGCCGACTTCGGGAATGCGCCTCTGCATTGGTTCCTCTCTGGAGCCTGTAAGCGTTGCCTTTCGATTGTCCGGCTTAATAATCCGGCGCGCAATGCCGCCGGGCACCCGTCCTGAAGTTATCAAGGATTATGAACAGGATTATTGACAATCTGATCAGCGCTGTGTTGATAATCGGCGCCCATGCAGCGCCCTTATATAGTCGGATTTGGCGGTACGTTGCGCACGCACTCGACCTCCGACAGGGCGCTGAGACTGGCGTTGGCTGCGGCAGAAAGCTACGGCGCGCATATCGAGGCATTCTTCGGCGCCGACTTACTGTTCCCGATCTTTCATCCGAACGAACAGCCCAGTGACGGGGCGGTAAGATTCGTCGCGGCATTGCGGCGAGCCGATGGAATTGTCATCTCATCACCCGGATACCACGGGTCGATATCCGGTCTCATCAAAAACGCGATCGACTACGTGGAGCTCATGTGCGAGGACTCGCGTCCGTACTTCGAAGGCCGTGCGGTAGGCTGCATCGCGTGTGCGGCGGGGTGGCAGGCTACTGCGTCTACGCTTTCATCACTGCGGGCGATTGTGCACGCCTTGCGAGGCTGGCCGACCCCTCTGGGCGCAATGCTGAATAGCTCTGTCACAGCTTTTGACGATGACGGAGCCTGCACTGACAAATCCGTCGAATATCAACTGACCGGTATCGCCAGGCAGGTGTGCGGCTTTGGGGTTCAACAGCAGGCTGCGCAGCGCCAGATTGTTGACAATCTTGTCAATGGATTCATATCATGAATTTAATATGAGCAACGGCAATACGGCAAAGCAGCTGCGGGTAGGCGCCACCTCTGTCAGTGTCCTGGAAGGAGGTGCGGGTCGACCGCTTCTGGTCCTGCACCCCGCCGGTGGCGCAGGCAATTGGCTCCCGTACCATGAGACGTTGGCACGGCGCTATCGGGTGATTGCGCCCGATTGCCCCGGCTTTGGTCATTCAGCGGACAGTGATCTGGTGGACGGCGTCGATGACCTTGCATTTCTCTATGCCGACCTGATCGAGCAGCTTGATCTCAAGGATCTGATTGTCCTGGGTTCCTCGTTTGGCGGATGGGTGGCCGCGGAACTTGCAGTGCTGGTCGCAAGGTCGGCGATTTCGAAACTGATATTGGTCGATGCGATTGGCCTGCGGATCCCGGAAGCGCCCATCGCGGATCTATTCGCCATGGGCCCGGCCGAGAAGATGGCGGCCTTGTTCCATGACCGGACGATTGCCGCGCGCCTCTTTCCTGCGGAGCCGGACATCGACACGATCATGGCTTTCTACCGCGATGAGATGGCCTTCGCCAAATTCGCCTGGTCACCGTTTTGCTGTAATCCAAAGCTCGAGCGACGTCTGCATCGAATCACTGTCCCGACGCTCATTCTCTGGGGCGAACACGACGCGGTGGTACCGCGACAGCATGCGGAGCGCTATGCGGCGCGCATTCCGCAGGCGCAATTGCAAATCGTGCCCGATGCCGGTCACGCCGTGCTCATGGAGAGGCCCGAAGAGGCCATCAGAGCCATTGAGCAGTTCGTGGGAACTTGAGGGGAGCAGGGCGGATGCAATTCAATCTGTTTCATCTGATGCCATACCCGTACTTGCCGGACGACTTCGACGCCAAGTACGACACTGCCTCGCTGACGCTTCCGAACGGCATATTTGATCCGAAGCGGGGGGTGGCCCTTTATAACCGCTATCTCGATGAACTGGAGTATGCGGAACAACTCGGGTTCGACGCGGTAGCGGTCAATGAACACCACCAATCCGCCTATGGGATAATGCCCTCGCCGAACATTGTGATCGGCGCGCTGGCCCGCAGAACCAGTCACATACGGCTCTGTGCGCTGGGCAACGCCATAGCGCTGCGCGATCACCCGCTGCGGGTGGCCGAAGAAATCGCCATGCTGGATAACATCACGGATGGGCGCGTCATCTCCGGATTTGTCCGCGGCATCGGCTTCGAGTGCTACGCGCAAAGCGTTAGTCCGACCCGCTCGATTGCGCGGTTTCGGGAGGCCCACGATCTCATTGTGAAGGCCTGGGAATCACGGGAACCATTCCAGTGGATCAGCGAGAACTACGAATTCCGCTATGTAAACGTCTGGCCGCGCTCGGTGCAGCAACCGCATCCACCCATCTGGGTTCCTGGCACCGGCAGCTTCGAGACCATGCAGTGGGTCGCGCAGCACCGCTATTCCTACCTTTCGGTTTATGCACCGACCCGTGTAATCAAGAGCTGGTTCGATGGTTTCAGAGCGGCCGCCAAGGAATGCGGCTATGTACCCGCGCCGGAGCAAATTGGCTTCATGGTGCCCATCTATGTCGCGGAAACCGATGAGCGTGCGCACGAGGAGGGACGCCAGCACGTCGAATGGCTGTATCACAAAGCCCTCAAGATCCGCACCGAGTACTACTTTCCCGCCGGCTATCTGAGCGCCAAATCGTTCCGGGGCATGATCGGTTCGGGGGCAAAGCCATTTAACCAGCTCAGCTACGAAGAGATCCTCGACATGGGTTACGCGGTGGTCGGTAGTGCGGCCACAGTGCGCGAGAAGCTCAAGGCGCTGGAAGCCTACCTGGGCTTCGGCAACCTGTGCGCCGTACTACAGATCGGCGACATGCCCCATGAGCGAACCATGAAGAACATGGAGCTGTTTGCACGGCAGGTCATGCCCGCGTTCGCGGGCAATCGGCATTAGACTGCTTGCCCGCCGGCCCACGGTGGGGCGAAAGCCTGCAGGCAGGCACCAAAAAGGCCCGAAGCGCCCCGCGGGCGATAATTTTTTCGGCCAACTTCTGTCGTAGCTTATTGTATACAGTCCACACGCTCATTAGTATTGTCTGACAGTGCCAGTGTGGGTCCGGCGCTACCCCTGATAATCAAACCTATAAGGGGAAGGATGTTGAGGACTCGGAGTCGACAATTTGGGGAGGAGAGAACAGCTATGTCTTTCTACGGACGGCAATCTAACCGCGAATCCCGAAAGTCCGAGCGGCGCCCTTTGAGGTCGCATGGTGTCAGGGCAGCCACCCTTTGCGGTGTGATGCTTTCCGCGGCACCGGTGCTGAGTTTCGCCCAGCAAACAGCTTCCCAGTCCTCGACGGCGGCGGAGGAGCTGCAGGGACTTGCGGAGGTCGTCGTCTCGGCCCAGCGTCGTGAAGAGAATCTTCAGGACGTTCCCATCTCGGTGACTGCGCTGGGTGCCGATCAACTCGCGCAGGCTCACATCACCGATATCGCCGGCCTGTCTATGCTGGCCCCCAGCATCAACTTTAACCAGGAGGCCGGGTGGTCTGAACCACATCTTCGCGGCATAGGAACGAGCGCGACGGGTCCCGGTATTGAAAACTCTGTTGCGCTATATATCGATGGCGTTTATCACGCGGCCATGATTGGCGGTAACGCGGACCTTAGTGATGTTCAGGACGTTGAAGTCATCAATGGACCTCAGGGCACCTTGTTCGGTCGCAACGCCACCGGCGGCCTGATCCAGATTCGGACCAAGGATCCATCGCATGACTTTGGGGGGCAGGCGAGCGTCGGCTACGGAAACTACAATACCACCAATGCGGGGCTTTACGTTACCGGCGGCCTGACCGATACGCTTGCCGCCAACTTCTCGGTAGATGGCCAATACCAGGGCGAAGGCTACGGTCGGAATGTAACGACCGGCGAAGGCGTAGCACTCGATAGGCATTTGTTCGCACGCACGAAATTGCTGTACACGCCGATCGACGACTTGAAGGTTACGCTGGCGGCCGATTACGGCTGGGTTAACTTCAGAACGTCTTCGAATACGCCGCCCGGGAGCATCCCGCTCGGTGGAGGACCAATTCTGGCGCCACAGGACACCATCGGGCCAGTCAATCCCCAGGGGCTCATCAACGAAGGCGGCGCCGCGTTGACGGTCGACTACAACGCCAGCGTATTCCGCATACTCAGCATTACCTCTTACCGTATCGCGGATTCGTTTACAAACGAGAGCCCTGAATCGACAACGAATGATCCGACATTCTACGGTGCGCTCACGCTGGATGAGCCGCACAGGCAGTTCAGCCAGGAACTCCAGCTATCCTCTCCCAACGAAGGGGCCCTGACCTGGACTGGCGGTGCGTACTTCTTTCATGAGACCGCCGAATACAACCCGGTTCATCTCTATGGTGGGCTGTTTGCGCCCGCGTCCGACATTTACTACTACACGCGGTCGACCACCAACTCGTATGCGCTGTACGGTCAGGCGACCTATGAAATCGAGCCGAAAACCCACGTGACGGCGGGCTTTCGCTACACCGACGAGCAGCGCAGTATCTCGGTCGAAAATCCCGTGCTGATCCCCGGTGTGGGAAACGTGGGACCCCCGACCACGTACGGCAGTAAGCGATTCAGCTCTCCGAGCTGGCGTCTGTCGCTGGACCACAAATTCACCGACGATGTACTGGGATACGCGTCCTACAATCGCGGCTTCAAGAGTGGTGGCTGGAATGCGGCGCAGGTACCGGCGATCAGCTACTCGCCCGAAAAGCTCGACGCCTTCGAGATAGGCATCAAGTCGAGCACCGCGGATCATCGTCTGCAGTTCAATGCCAGTCCGTTCTATTACAAATACACAGACATGCAGGTGGAGAGCTTCCCGAATGCGATCCTGCTGATCACCAACGGTGCGAGCTCGAAGATCTACGGCATCGATATGGACGTGAATGCGCTGCTGACCCGGCATTGGCGTCTGCATGCCGGGACGACGCTGCTGCACGCCACTTTCAGCTCCTATCCGGGCGCTGATCTGACCACGCCGATTCCGCCGTTCGGCAATGCCTACAGCACCGAAGACGCCGCGGGACATCACATCCCGCTGGCCCCCTCGGCCGTCGCGACATTGGGTATGGATTACACCATCCCCAGCCCGGTCGGGGAGTTCACGCTCAACGGCACATTCAGTCATAACAGCGGATGGTGGGCGGAGCCCGACAATCGACTCAAACAGCCGGCTTACGAGCTCTTCAGCGCCCTGCTTTCCTGGGTGCCGAAGGGCGGGGCATATGAAGTCGATCTGTGGGGGAAGAATCTGACCAACGAAGCGTATGCGCTGGCGTTGTTTTCCGAGTCACAGGGCGATGTGCTGCAGTATGCGCCACCGCGGACTTTCGGTATTCGTGTAAAGACGACCTTCTGATCGGCGAGGACCATGGCCTCCGTTCCATCCGGGAGCGGGGGCCAGGGTTTAAATTGGAAGCCTCTGGCTAGTACGCGCGCGCAACGCGTTTGTAGAAGCGGAGTGCCAGATCGTCCCATTGCGGCGCAAACTTCCCCGCATCGGTGGAATCGCCTCCTTCGCGACTTTCCTGCAGTCGCGCCAGGATCGAAAGATCCTGCACATTGACCTCGTGAAGGTAGCCGACAAATCCCTTGCGAGCCTCCTCGGTTTCGGCGCTAAAGAGCTCGTCTCCCACCACATACGCATTGAGGATCTGTCGCGTGGTGGACGGGGTGTCGCCGTGAAGAATCATGACTTGGGCCCAGCTGGGCGTCAGCAACAGGCCCGTGTTGGGAAATATCATGATCAAATCCAGCGCGTATTCAAACCTCTTCGGCAAAGGGGAAAACAATGTCATCGTCGGTCCGGTCTCGGCGCGGGCTGCATCGAATGTGGGCATCATGTAGCCGAAAATATCGGGAGTAAGGTGAGCCGGTTCCGATTGGAACACCGCCTCTGGTCCGCCCAGCTGCGCATGCACCCAGGGCAGATGATACAAATCCAGCAGATTCTCGGCGGCGAATTTCCAGTTCGATGCCACCTTGAACTCGGTTGAGTCCGCAAGCCTGAGTTGCGAGAGATCAAAGCCGCTCCATCGCTCGGCGAGCGGCTTAATGAATTCTTCAAAGGGCTGCGCATCGCCGGAAATATTGACGAACACGGTGTCCAGCCAGACCGCTGAGCGCACCGGGAGCAGCCCGAACTGCGAGCGCAGGCTCTCGGGAGGCGTGCTCTTGGCGGTACCATCGAGGTAGGGGGTTCCCTTCAGGCTGCCGTCGAGTCCATAGCTCCAGCAGTGGTAGGCGCAGGTGATGACGCCCGGCGTGTGACCGGCCTCGGTGACTAACTTCAGTCCGCGGTGACGACAGACATTGTGGAACACGCGAATCTGATTCTCGCGGTCCCGGACCACTAGCAGCGGCCGACCCGCAACCGTCACCGGTCGCACATCGCCGGGCTTAGGCAGTTGCCCGGCGGCGAGTACGCTGACCCAGCCGTCCTCAAACAGTTTCTTTTGCTCCACCGCCAACACGCCAGCATCCGTGTACATGGTAGCCGGCAGCCCGACTGCATCCGCCGCGGGCCGGTCCAGATTAGCGGAGATTCTCTTTGAGTCGATTGCAACCGTATTCATGGGTGAGCACCTGGGTAGAAGTGTGGGCCGCCCTCTAGGGGGGAGCTCATAAAGCACTGGGGCCGATGGATTCTGCCATAGCGACAGGTTGTCTGACAATCTGACGTGGGTGCCCATATGCGCTGCAACGGCCGCTGCGGCCCATCAAACAGCAATCGGCGGTGGCAGCAAATTGTCCGGATCGTACTGGGCGCGAATCTGTCGCAGCCGCTGCAGGTGTCCGGGCGATAAGCAACGTTCAATTCGCTCCGGTCGCCGGAGAATATCGCATTCATTGATGTACGCACCCACCGTGCACGGCTCAAGCAGATGCGCGGCTGCCTGCACCCAGGCTTGATTCTCGGCGTCATGTTCCGCGCCTTCCCACTGCCCGAGCCACTGCACGAAGCCGGCCCCGGAGACGGTAAAAGCCGCATCGGCCGGCAGCCGAGGCGTGGCGCGATAGTTGATAATGCCAACGGTCGCGGTGGAGGGCACGGATTCGAAGTGTCGCGCCAGTATCTCGGTTGCCTGGATGGAATCATTGGTCCAGGCGGTGTCGGCGCCCACACGGCGCGCAGGACCGGTCAGACTGTCCGCATACAGATCCGCAAAGCTGACGGGCACCAGTTCCTGCCGATCCAGGACATCGGCTGTCGGCGCCGCGCGCGCCACGCGATGCAGCGTGTCCTGCGCCACCGACCGGTCAGTGGCATAACTGAGCATGTAGACCAGTGCGGTCTGCCGGCGCTCGGAGCCGCCGCCCGCCTTGGGCTTGTCCTCGGACAACATGAGCAGAAACAGATCCAGATCCGCTGGGCGCTCGTCGGCAATCCGCTGCAGCCACCGCGCGATCGCGCCCGATGAACTCAGAGGATAGGTCAATTGGCTCGAGAGGATCTGCGGCGGGGCAGGGTAAGTCTTCAGACGGAATTCGGTGGCGATACCGCAGAAGAGCGGCCCGGCGCCACGCGCCGCCCAGTAGAGGTCCGGATGTGAATGGGCGTCAGCGAGCAGCGTGGTACCAGCCGCCGTCACCACCTTGACAGCCGCGACGTTGAAACACGCAAATTGACCCCAAGTTTCACCGTTCCATCCCATTCCGCCGCCCAGCAGGTAGCCCCCCAAGCCGACGCCACCGTGATGGCCGGTAGGGAAGGCGCGGCCATGCGCGGTCAGTGCCTCGGACAGCTCGCCGTTGGTAATGCCCGGCTGCGCCAGGACCTCGGTTCCGCCGGCGTCGAAAGTGACCTGCTTGAGCCTGGAGAGATCCAGCATGACGCCGCCGTCGCGCAAATAGGTCGAGGTGTAGTTGTGTCCACTGCCTTTGACCGCAATGGTAGTGTGACGGGCGCGCGCATAACGGACTACATCGCGCACTTCGGCGACGGAGTGCGCTTGAACGATCACGTCGGGATAACGCTCGGGAGTCGAGGTCTGCCAAACACCGCGGCGTCTGGCATCCTCGTAGCCTGTGCCCCCTCGGGCCAACATTCCGCTCAAGACACCGCTCAGATCGCCGGACGGGTCGGCGGCGGACTTCCCGAGCAGAGGCGCCGTCGCCGCGGAAGCTGCCAGCCCGATCATGACGCTGCGTCGCGTGGCAGAGACCGACTCGTCGACCGTGTCGTCTCGCGGTCCGGGGGAGTTATTTATCATGTAGGCAGTCGCTCTTCTGATCCTTAGAGTCGCTAACGAGCATCATTGAGGGTATTGAATAGGTAGGTGATCAATCCGGAAATCGTGGCCTCATGGGGGTGCAGCACGCCCTGCCTGCTCGTTAGTGGCGGGCACTGTGAACTCTCATTAAAGGTGCCATTATCCAGACGGAATTGAGTCTGTATTCGAGTTGAATCGATCTCCTCCGCGCGTGCGCCGCAATCCGCGAATGCCCAGCCCTGCGTTCGTCTCGATGACTGAACCCGTCAGCAGTCGACCGTCGGTGCGTGAGGCCAGCAATACATAAGCGCCTGCATGATCGGCCGGGTCGGCACGAATGGCCAACGGGGTCAGTCCCTCGATCGCCGCATCCACGGCGGGGGCGGCATAGTTGGGATCCGTAGTGCCGAAAACCTCTGCGGTCCTGATCGGTGTGCGGGTCGCACCGGCCGCGACACCGTTTACGCGGATCACCGGGGCGAGTTCATGGGCGAGCTGACGCATGATGCCTAATGCCGCATGCTTGCTGGCCACATACATCACACCGCCGCCATCCGGATACAGGGAAGAGTTGGATAGCGTAAAAATGATGGAGCCGCGCGAACGCACCAAATGAGGAAGGCTCGCTCGCGCTCCCAGCAATAGCGCGCCCACGTTGACATCGAAGACCTGCCGGTAACCGGTGGCAACATCTTGCAGGGAGAGATCCGCAAACTCGCAAAAGCCGTCGAAGATGCCGGCATTGCCCACAAAGACGTCGAGTTTTCCAAACGCCTCGATGGTCTTGTCCAGTGCCAGCTGGTTACCGGCGGGCAGGCTGATGTCTGCCGCGATCGTAACGATGCGATCTCCGAGCTCTTGCTGAAGGCCGGCCAGCGCTGCGGCATTGACATCGACGACGCCCGCGCGGCAGCCTTCCTGAACAAAGCGTCTGACCACGGCTCGTCCGATACCGCTGGCGCCGCCGGTTACCAGCGCAACCTGGTCGGTAAGCGCGCTCACGCGCCTTCAGCCCCTGTCGGCAGATAAGAGCGCACGTCGGGTCTTGCGCTGGCGAAGGTCGATACCGCCTTAAAGAAGGTGGCGGCCAGGGGCGTCTTCAGGGCCTCTGCATGGACCTGGGCCGAACTCCAGGTGACAATGGCGGCGACCTCATCGCGGGCCTGGTTCACCAGCAGCCTGAGTTCTCGACAAGCAGGCGCGGCAAGATAGCCTTGGCGAGCCTGCTCAAGGACCTGAATAAGTTCCGGGGCAAGGGCTGCAGAAACCGGGATGCGCACAATTTCGACTTCTGGCGTCACGGTTATCCCGCTAAAAGAAAATGCTGAGATTGTGGCTCTCGATGACGGTCTGATCGAGCAGGATCAGTCGGCGCGCGAGCTTCAGTAGCTTACCGTCGCGCCTTAAGGTGTCCTGACGCTCGCCGGTGAATATGTCGAGGGGTCTGTTCGAGCGAAGACGCGTTAGCATGAAGGCTGCGGTCACTTTCAGATCAGTGTTCGATTCACGCTCGACGATGATGTTTGAGACGAAGTGTCGCGTGCGTGATCGGGGTTGCTCGGCCCAGGCTTGATCGGTGTTCAGCCTCGCCACACGCGCGCTGAGCGACGCGTGATTCTCCGCGAACAGGCCGAAATCATGGTCGAAGCCCTGGCCGTCTTTGGGGTTCACCGCGGTTCGGGTCGGCATGGTGTAAATGATCTCGGGTGCCATCAACGCCAGCCAACTGTTGAATTCGCCCTGATCAAGCATTCTCGCCTCGCGGTACAGCCAGTCGACGACCTCGCAATATTCCGGTGCACCTGCCGGAACTGTCACCGCAATCGCCTTGCTGGCCGCGCTCACGGCCGCACCCAGGGGGTCGGTTGCGTCAGCCAGCGCTGCCATTCCCCGTAGAAGGCAAGCTGCGTGCGTTCGCCATAGCTTCCCGGCCAGGCGTCCCCGGGACCCGGGAAGTCCGGGTCAGGTTGAAGGTGAACGCCCATGCCGTGATGCAAGCCGTAGCGCTGCGCGATCTGACCCTTATTCACGCGCGAACATTCCTCCCAATTCTCAAGATCGTCCTGTTCGAAGATGCCGGATGGACCGAAGGTTCTGACGTAGGTCTCATAGCTCGCCTTGCGATACTCGGGCGAGGCCTCCTTGTCGATAAACAGGTAGGACCAGACCCGGGTTGAGGTGGGTCCCGTGGGTTCCCAAAAGCGGAAACTCAGGAACGGCGTCGGCGGGCTGGACGCATCGCCTTGAATCATGACCTGCAGGAACGACAGATTGGGAAACACGGTACCGACGCTGAAGGCATATTTCTTTGCCAGACCCAGTTGCGCGGGATTCAGGTTTCGCTCGAGTTGCGGAAGTAACTGCTTGGGCAGGCCGAAGAATTCGTACGCCGGGATGGGTGCGCCCGGGACCACGTGCAGTACGTGGCCGCCCTCGGCCCGAATCAGATGCCCATAAGATAAGGACATCGGATCCGGTGGCACCAGGCCCAGTTCCA
>Ga0302320_10008634_pt1 | contig 22098 bp, 13 predicted proteins | sample Bog_T0_3_FD_202130 | JGI IMG/M metagenome (GOLD analysis project Ga0302320, IMG submission 202130) | Peat permafrost microbial communities from Stordalen Mire near Abisko, Sweden - Bog_T0_3 | ecosystem: Environmental > Terrestrial > Soil > Wetlands > Peat | place: Sweden: Abisko, Stordalen Mire...
GTTTTGTCAAAAAACTTCTCCTCTATCAAGTTTGCAATGCTCTCCCTATCAATTTATTGCTTCAATCAGAGTTTCCGGGAGCCCCCTTATCCTGGAAAGTAGAATGCAGGGCGAAATGGACTGCGAACTGTCTGTGATTTGGAATTGTCAGTTTTGGAAATTTGGGATAGTGATGAATGAATCTACCCCCAATGATTCCTTTACTTCTTCTTCCAAAGCTCTTTATCGCAGGTGGTGTCTTTTTGGGAACTCTGCAGATTCCTCCCACTACGCCGATTGATAACCACACGCTTCTCGGCGAAAAAATCCCTTCCACTCAGGTCGTCACGCGATCCTGTTGGGGCACTCCGATGCTCCCTGATGGCAAAGGAGGCTACAGCCTGATCGCTCCGATCAATAAAAAGTTCATTGAGCAGAGTCTCTGGATTCCGCCAGTTTCGGGTACCCGTCCACTCGTCGAGCCCCCCATGGTTGAGACCAATGCTGCACCGGCACCTCTGCCTTCTCTTCCTCCTGCCTCCTTGCCACTTCCAGTCACTCCATCGGTTCCTGCGGCTACGAATTAGCATTTTTTCCTGCTCGGTTCAGGCATCCTCGGATTGTTCTCTCCTGCACTCGGAGGGTGAGTTATTGCTGTGCAAAAAAAGGATGGAATGAAGCGTTGTTTTTTCTGGCGAAAAAGCGCTCTAGCGATTCCAATCTCGGGCCGATATGTCCTCGCTTGCTGAACTTTTCTCCAATAATAAATCGTGGGCACAGCGCCTGATTGCCAAGGATTCTGCTTTCTTTGAAAAACTCTCCGTACAGCAGCAGCCTGAGTTCCTCTGGATTGGATGCTCAGACAGTCGCGTGCCAGCCGAGGAGCTTGTTGGACTCTCTCCAGGAGAACTTTTTGTTCACCGCAATGTGGCCAATGTCGTCGTGCACACAGATTTCAATTCCCTCTCCGTCATCCAGTTTGCCGTCGATGAGCTTAAGGTGAAGCATATCATCGTCTGCGGTCACTATGGCTGCGGTGGTGTCTTAGCAACGCTGCGCGAGGAGCGCGTGGGACTCTCTGACAATTGGCTGCGCCATGTCGATGATGTCATCCAGAGACATGCCACGCTGCTGAGTCACTGGGAAAACGAAACGGATCGCTGCAATCATCTCTGTGAACTCAATGTCATCGAGCAGGTCTCCAATGTCTGCAAGACTACGGTCGTTCGTGATGCCTGGGAAAGGGGGCAGCAACTTACCGTTCACGGCTGGATCTACGGCATGAAGGATGGCCTGGTCAGAGACTTGCATACAAGTGCCTCCTCGCTCGAAGAGGCTCGTAGCAACTATCAAAAGGCCATCACTACTCTGCCGGAGTAGGTGCGAGAAAGACCGAAATCCTGAAACCTGAAACTTGAGACCTGAAAGGAAAAAATCAGATTTTTGATGATTCTTTTCAGCTTTCAAGTTTGAACTCGGGCGTGCCCACGCCGCTCGCCCCTTGCAGGGCTGCCTTCGCCAATACGAGGCGGGGCAGTGCCCGGATAGCCTGTGCGAAGCCACAGCCCGCAAGTGGTGCCACTTCGCGGGATCGAGGGCAGCAATCTATCCAAGCTGTTCCCACGGCTATGTATGTATTCGCCAGTCGCTGATCGGTGGTGAAGAATTTCCCTTCTCTTCTCTCTTCCTGATTTCATGGGTTCCTGATTTCTCCCCCTCTCTGCCTGCTCCTCTGCGGTTGCTTGCCCGTCCGTTGATTGACGGCACTTTGCGCCAGCAAAGCGGTGCCGCCCTTGAGGGCTGTTCGCTTCGCTCTCATCTTTACCGCCCCGCTTCCCAGCGACTTGCTTCGCAGCCATTACGGCCGCGCACGAACATTACCCCGCCTCTTTCCTTTTCCTGAGTTCCTGATAATTTTTTCCTGCGTCTCTGCGCCTCAGCGCGGAATTCTCCCCTTTCGCCATTTTTTCCTTTTCAGTCATTCATCCTTTTTCATTTTTCCTTTTTCATTTTTCATTTGCATCACAATGCCCAAAGATACTTCCATCCATAAAATCCTGCTCATTGGTGCAGGCCCCATCGTCATCGGACAGGGTTGCGAATTTGACTACTCCGGCGTTCAGGCCTGCAAGGCACTGGCCGAAGAGGGTTATGAAGTCGTTTTGGTGAATTCCAATCCGGCCACGATCATGACCGACCCGGAATTTGCCGACCGGACCTACATCGAACCGATCACCCCGGAGATCATTGAAAAGATCATCGAGCGCGAGAAGCCTGACGCACTCCTGCCGACCCTCGGTGGTCAGACTGCCCTCAACGCCGCCATGGAGCTCGTTCACAATGGCGTCTTGGAAAAGCATGGAGTGCGCCTCATCGGAGCCAATGCCGAAGCGATCAATCGAGGTGAAGACCGCACCCTCTTCAAGCAGATCATGCTCGATATCGGCCTCGAAGTGGCCAATTCCGGTGCCGCCCACACGATTGATGAAGTCTTTGAAATCGCCAAAAAGATCGGCTCGTATCCGCTGATCATCCGTCCCGCTTTCACCCTCGGCGGCGCAGGTGGCGGCATTGCTTACAACCGCGAAGAGCTCGAAACCATCGCCCGCCGGGGTCTCGACATGTCTCCGACGACCGAGGTCCTCATCGAGGAATCACTGCTCGGCTGGAAGGAATTTGAAGTCGAGGTCATCCGTGACAAGGCCGACAATTGCATCGTCATCTGTTCGATTGAGAACTTCGATCCGATGGGAGTTCATACGGGAGATTCGATCACCGTCGCTCCGATCCAGACGCTGACCGACAAGGAGTATCAGAAAATGCGTGATGCCTCCTTCGCCGTCATCCGCGCCATAGGAGTTGAGACCGGAGGATCGAATATCCAGTTTGCCGTCAATCCCAAGGATGGTCGTCAGATCGTCATCGAGATGAATCCCCGCGTCTCGCGCTCCTCGGCCCTCGCCTCCAAGGCCACCGGCTATCCGATCGCCAAGATCGCGGCCAAGCTCGCCGTTGGTTACACTCTCGACGAACTCAAAAATGACATCACCAAAACAACGACCGCCTGCTTCGAGCCGACGATCGACTATTGCGTGGTCAAGATCCCTCGCTTTACCTTTGAGAAGTTCCCAAAGGCCGACCCGACCCTCACCAGTCAGATGAAGAGCGTCGGCGAGGCGATGTCCATCGGACGCACCTTCAAACAGGCCCTGCAAAAGGCCCTCCGCTCACTTGAAACCGGACGCTCCGGACTCGGCTGCGATGCCAAGGATGTCGAACCGCGCAAGGAAGATGGTTCTTGGGATCTGGAGAAAATTGAATTCCTCCTCCGCACCCCCAATGCTGAGCGTATCTTCGCCGTGCGCCACGCTTTCCTAGCCGGATTTAGCGCGAAGAAGATTCATGCGATCAGCGCCATCGACCCCTGGTTCCTCGACAATATCCAGGAACTCGTCGAGGCCGAACTCTCCTACCGCGCCAAGCCCACTGAGATTCCGCTACGCCAGGCCAAGAAGCTCGGCTTCTCCGACCGCCAGCTCGCCCAGATCACCGGGACCACCGAGGATGCCATCCGAGCGAAGTGCAAGGCCGAGGGAGTCACTCCAACCTATCGACTGGTTGATACCTGCGCTGCGGAATTTGAAGCTGCCACTCCTTATTTCTACTCCACCTACGGCGACGAGGACGAAACCCGCAAGGGAAGCAAAAAGAAAGTCATGATCCTCGGCGGCGGCCCCAACCGTATCGGCCAGGGAATCGAGTTTGACTACTGCTGCGTCCATGCAGCCTTTGCACTCAAGGAAGAGGGATATGAGACCATCATGGTCAATTCGAATCCCGAGACCGTCTCGACGGATTACGACACCAGCGACAAACTTTTCTTTGAGCCGCTCACCCTGGAAGATGTGCTCAACATCTACGAGCAGGAGTCCTGCGATGCCGCCGTTGTCCAATTCGGAGGACAGACTCCGCTCAATCTCGCCGCCCCACTTCAGGCCCGTGGCGTGACCATCATCGGCACCCAGCCCAAGAGCATTGAGATGGCCGAGGATCGCAAGCACTTCTCCGCAATGATCGACAAGCTGGGGCTTCGTCAGACCTCCGGCGGGACAGCCACCGAAGAGGTCGAGGCCGTCGCTGTCGCCGCCAGAGTTGGCTATCCCGTTCTCGTCCGCCCTTCCTTTGTTCTGGGGGGGCGCGCCATGGAGATCGTCTATACCGAGGAAGATCTGCGCCGTTACATCCGCACTGCCGTCGAGGTCAGCCCGGAACGCCCCGTTCTGGTCGATCGCTTCCTGGAAGACGCCACCGAAGTCGATGTCGATTGCCTCGCCGACGGTGAGCAATGTGTCATTGGCGGCATCATGGAGCATATCGAAGAGGCCGGCATTCATAGCGGCGACAGCGCCTGCGTTCTTCCCTCCGTCTCGCTTTCGCCAAAGGTCTTGGAAACCATCCGTCATGCCACCCGCGCGATGGCCCTCGAACTTGATGTCCGAGGTCTCATGAATGTCCAGTTTGCCGTAAAAGATGAAGAGGTCTATGTGCTGGAAGTCAATCCCCGCGCCTCCCGCACCTCTCCCTTTGTCAGCAAGGCCATCGGAGTACCTCTCGCCAAAATGGCCGCCAAAATCATGGCAGGGCGCACCCTGGAGGGTCTCGGCTTCACCCAGGAAGTCATTCCCGGCCACTATAGCGTCAAGGAAGCAGTCTTCCCCTTCATCAAATTCCCTGGCATCGACATCACCCTTGGGCCTGAAATGCGCTCCACTGGCGAAGTCATGGGCATCGACACCGACTTCCCTCGTGCCTACGCCAAGGCCCAGATGGCCGCAGCTCCGGCGCTTCCCTCGGGTGGCAACCTCTTTGTCAGCGTCAAAGACTCCGACAAGAAAAATGCCGTGCCAATTGTGAAGCAATTCAGCAACCTCGGCTTCATCATCCACGCAACCGATGGCACCGCAGTCCTCCTCAAGGAAGCCGGGATTCCGGTCAAGCGACTCAATAAGCTGGCGCAGGGCCGTCCCAATGTCGTCGATATGATCAAAAACGGCGAGATGCAGTTCATCATCAATACCCCGAGCGGCAAACTTCCGCGACAGGATGAAGTGGTGATCCGCAGCACGGCGGTGGCCAATCGCATCCCGATCATGACCACCCTCCGGGCAGCAGCAGCAAGCGCTGCGGCCATCCAGTCCATCGCCAAATCCCCCCTAACGGTGAAGAGTCTTCAGGAACACCACTCGTTGATTTAAGAAAAGACACATCGTTTTCAAAATCCTTACCTCAACTCTTGAAAGAGAGTTGAGGTATTTTTGTTTTCGGCACATTTTGGCTCGATGCTACGCATGAGAATCCGAGAAGTGATTGGAGTCCTCTCTCTGGGATTCCTCTCGCTTGGATATGCGGCAGTTCAGCCGGGTGATCTCATTGCTCCCTCCTCGCCTGCCGAGTGGAAATCACTCGAGCACTACAGCAACAGCCTGACGCGGAGCGAGTTTGAGGAACGGCTCAAAAATATCTTTGATCCCACGGGTAGCCTTGCCCCCTTCCTAAAAATCACGGATCAGGAAGTGCAGATCTTTGATCAATCAACTTCCGTCAAATCGACGAATGCACCCACTCCGGTTGCCACGATCTCCTTTGCCACCAATCCGCCCCCCCCTCTTTCAGCATCACCTTCACCAAACCCGACGGCCACTCCCTCGCCATCCCCTTCCATATCGCCCGATACCAATTCCTTGTTTACCTGGACCACCGCCGCATTCTTTCCCACCAGCCCAATGCCGGAACCCGTTACCAAGCCCGCCGCCAAGCTCCCGCTCGCCGGACTTCGCGTGGTCATTGAACCAGCCGATATCGGCGGAGTCTGGGGTTCCATGGAAGACCGTTCCACTCTCTATCCCGGTTTCGGACGCATCCAGGAGGGGGATCTCAATCTCCTTGTCTCTCGCCTCCTCTCCGAACGGCTGAAGCAACTGGGTGCAGAGGTTTACGCAACACGGGACACGGCGGAACCTGTCTGCAAGTTGAGCGTCAAGGAAGTCCAGCAGATCGTGCCACAAGTCCTCGCCCACCACCGCTACCTGCTTGCCAAAACCTTTACCTCCCGCACCACAAATGTACGGACATCCTCCCCCATCTATCAGAAAATCGTGGCGGAAGTCCTCCTGACCAAGAACCTGGAAGCCAAAGCCCGCGCCGAAATAACCCGCGAGAGCATCAAGCCTGACATCACCATCATCCTGCAATTCGACGCCACCGCAGCGCGTCATCGCGCCAACTTTCCCAAGATCAATCGCAACATCCTCTTTATCTCCGGTGCCTACACCGCCAAGGAAATCTCGAGCGACCCACAACAGCGCCTCCGACTCCTGACCAAGCTCCTTGAGAATGTCACGCCAACGGAAACCCGTGTCGCCTTCGCCATTTCAGACCACCTCGTTGAGTCCACCGGATTTCCTCCGGTTAATTATGGCAACAGCTGGAGCACTCGTTCCATTCTAGGCAATCCCTTTGTCGTCGCCCGCAACCTCCTGCTCAACCGTGAACATGATGGCCCGGTCGTCGTCACTGAACCCTACTTCATGAACCAGGAAGAAACTCTCCTGCGTCTCCTCGCCGGAGATTTCGAAGGAATGAAAACGATCGCTGGCAAACCCCGCATCAGCATTTATCGGGAATACGCGGGTGCCGTCGCCGATGGATTAGTCGAGGCATATGGGAAGTAGTGCAGCGGCCCCAGTGAAAATATATCCCGAATGGAGGAAGCTCTGTGATAGGGTAAGTTGCTAATGAAAAAAACTTTCCCACTGCACCTTCCAGACAAAGAAGACTCGCGTGTTGTGGAGGCGATCAAGCTCACGCTCACCAAGTATGTGAAACGGGAGCGGAGGAAAAAACTGCCCGAGGGAGTGGATTTCTGGGATTTCAGCTGCAAGGTCGGTGCCGAGAGCGCGACATCCGCCGTCTTCCTGCTACCCGATGTCTCTAAGGCAGTCGATTCCGTCGTCCTGGCGGGCCGAGCTGAAGTCTATGTGGAGATTGAAGCCTGTCCCGGGTACCGGGTGAAAAAAAACTCCCAATCATTTTATCCACGGAAGGAATCGTGAAAATCACCAGCGCGATCTTTCAGGCAAGTTCTCCCGATCTGGCCTCCTGCCCTAAATCGGCACTGCCGGAATTTGCCCTCATCGGCCGTTCGAATGTCGGAAAATCCTCGATCCTCAATATGCTGACCCGCTCGGAGGGATTGGCTAAGGTTTCGCAGGTCCCGGGCAAGACGCGACTGATCAATTTTTTCACGATCAACACCTCTTGGAGCCTGGTCGATCTTCCTGGCTACGGCTATGCGAAGGTCGCCAAGGAGGAACGCAGCAGCTTCAGCACCTTCGTTGCCGATTACCTCCAACACCGCCCCAACCTCCGAGGAACATTCGTCCTGATTGATTCCGGAATCAGTCCTCAGAAACTCGATCTGGAATTCCTCCAGTGGATGGTCGGATGCGGACTCCCCTTTGTCCTCGCCTTTACCAAGACAGACAAACTCTCCAAGGGTGCGGCTCAGAAAAACATCGAGGCATTCCTGCTCCGTATGCGTGAGATCAGCGAGGAGGAACCAGCCTATGTCCTGAGCTCCTCGAAGGTCGGCCTGGGCCGCTTGGAGATCCTCAACCTGATCGCTTCCGTACTCGCGGAGAAATCAGAAACTACCGCATGACGGCAGTGTGCTGATTGGTAAATATCTATGCATTTGTTGCGATCAAAATGGCCCGCCGCCAAGGCGCGACGAGGGAGCGATACCCTTGTGTATCGTAACCGAGGAGCAACGCGGGCGCCGGGCCATTTTCATCGCAACCCTGTGGGCCGGGGGAATTTTGGTGTTTTTCTGCGTTGCTCACTCGGGCAGTATCGCAACGGATACTGCCGCATCGCTCGCGCCTTGAAAAACACCAAAATTCCCTCCGGCAAATGGATAGCTATTTACCAATCAGCACACTAGAAGATCTCGGCTGGAACGAAGCCTTTGCGGAGGAATTTTCCACCTTTCTCGAAAAAGGTTGGAAGCCAGCCCGTCTGATACGGGACAACAAGATTACCTACGGCGCCTTACTGGGAGACGGCACGGAGCTGGAAGTGGTGATGAGCGGGAAGGTGTACCATGACGCCAAAACCGATGCGGAACTTCCCGCTGTAGGCGACTGGGTGGCGCTGGAGGTCGCTGAAGAGGACGGCGAGCATGTCATCCGCGCACGACTCTCCAGGCAAACCTGTCTTTCCAGAAAAATGTCCGGCAGGCGCACGGAAGAACAGGTCATCGCCGCCAATATCCAAGTTGTGGTCGTGGTCACCGATGCAGGCTCGGATTTCAACCTCCGACGGATGGAGCGCTATTTCGCGATCATCGCCCGCAGTCGGGCAAAAGCGGTGGTGCTGATCAACAAGACTGATCTTTTTTCCGAAGAGGAGAACATGGCAGCGGCGGAAGCGATCCGTGCCCAGAATCCCGAAGCGGAAGTGCATGTCACCAGCCTGAAAAAAAAGAGCAGCCTGAAGGTGCTCCAAGCCTATTTCAAACCGGGTATCTCCGTCACCTTCATCGGCTCCAGCGGCACGGGAAAATCTTCGGTCATCAATCACCTCCTCGGCGGGGACTACCAGTGGACCGACGATGTCAACGAAGTCACCGGCAAGGGACGCCACACCACCACGGCTCGCGAACTGATGGTGCTCCGAAAAGGCGGGATCATCATCGACAATCCGGGCATTCGCGAAGTCCACATGTGGACTGACGAGACCACCCTGCGCGAACAGTTTGCAGACCTTGAGGAACTGGCCCGGAATTGCAAATTCGACAACTGCCGACACGGGCCCCACCCAGGCTGCGCGATCCGTGCAGCGATGGCGGAGGGAACCATCGAGATCTCGAGACTCGATGGATTTCTCAAACTGGAAGAGGAGATCGCAAAACTCCGGTTCAACCGTGAGAAACGCCAGATGACCATCGAACGCCGGGACAAGCGCGACCACCGGAGCAAAGCGCGCAAGTACGATGCCCGTTTCCACCGCGACCCGGAGGATTAAAGGAACCGCTTCTGCCGGGTTAGAAGACCTCTTTTTTGATCAAGAGATTCTCAATATCTGAGGACATTCAGGAATCACGACCCTTGAGTATGGCAACAAGGGAATCGACGGAAATGATTTTTGCCCCCATGTGTTCCATGTCGTACAAATTCGCTTTGTGAACCTCGGGAGTCGCCGCCGCAATCGCATCCTCCAGTAAAATCACATCATAGTCATAGGCGATGGCATCGGTAACGGTGCAGCGGACACAATTCGGGGTTTGCACTCCGCAGATGACGAGAGAGGAAACGCCTAGACGCGTGAGAATCATCTGAAGGTCACTTTGGAAGAAAGCGCTGAATCGCGCCTTGCCGACCAGATATTCATCGGAACGAACCTCCAGTTCCGGAATCACTTGTGCTCCCTCCGTATCGCGAACCAGAAAAGGTTCGTTGCGAAAACGCTCCACGCGGAATTTTTCCACATCAACGCCATCGGCGCGATGAAGGCGGAGACAATGGATCACCGGTATCTGGCTGGCACGGCACGCCTGCAACGCCCGTCTCATAGCGGGAACAATGGCTTTGCCTGTGGGAACAATGTGCCGGAGCACATCGTTCTGCATATCAATGGTGAGAAGTGCGAGATGGGGGGAGTTCACACTTTTCAGTTCTCCAAACTTTCAAAACTCTGTCAATGGACAAAGGAAATCTGCATGGAAGAACCATTCTGTAAAATAGAGGGATCTCGTGACACTCAGGGCATCACGGGTCTCAGCCGTGAGAAGAAGATGGATGGTGACGATTTTTGTGTGTTGTTTGTGACACTATCAATAATATTCTAAAATGATCCCTCCCCGCATCGAACTCCTGAATACAGGCAATGAACTTCTGCTTGGTGGAGTCCGAGATCTGCATTTGCAGTGGTTTGGAAAGCAGCTCTTTCCCCTCGGTCTTCGCATCACACGCCAGTCCACAGTGCCTGATGGATCGGTCATCCGCGACGCGTTGCTGGAGTCGTTTTCACGAGCAGATGTGGTGATTGTGACCGGAGGGCTTGGTCCGACAACCGATGACATCACTCGGGAACTAGTGGCCGAGTTGCTGGGCCGTTCTCTGCGACCCCATCATTCCACTCTGGAGCAGATTCGGGAGCGCTGTGCTCGTCGTGGGATCGTTTGTCAGCCCCGGATGGAACGCCAGGCGATGGTGCCCGAGGGAGCGACTGTCTTGCCAAATGATTTTGGCACGGCTCCCGGTCTCTACATGCCGCCTATCGAGGGAATTTCCTGGCTCTCGCCTCATCTCTTCCTCCTGCCTGGCCCTCCTCGCGAGCTTCAGCCGATGGCTTTGTCTCATGTCCTGCCGAGGCTTGTCAGTCTCTTTGCAAATACCGAGAAGAACGAATGCAGAATCTACCGGATTGTCGGCATGGGAGAATCGATGGTGGAGGCCACTATTGGACTCTCGATTGCCGCACGCGGGGATTTGGAAGTCGGATATTGTGCCCGTCCCGATGAGGTCGATTTCCGCCTGATTGGGAAATCTGAGATCATCAACGAAGTCGAGCCGCAGATCCTCGCCATAGTCGGCGATCATCTTCTCTCTCAATCCGATGAGTCCTTGGAGGAGGTCGTGATTGGCCTGCTCCATAAAGCGAAGGCAACCATTGCGACAGCTGAGTCGTGTACGGGAGGAGGGCTGGCAAACCGTCTGACCGATGTTCCTGGGGCTTCTGCGGTCTTTTTGGAAGGCTTTGTCACCTATAGCAATGAATCCAAAAGCGAGTTGCTCGCTGTTCCTCCCGAACTCATTGCCCGTCATGGTGCCGTGAGTGAGGAAGTGGTCGCGGCGATGGCAGAGGGGGCGCTTGAGGGGAGTGGTGCCTCGTATGCGCTTGCGACCACCGGCATTGCCGGACCGGGTGGGGGATCGGAGGAAAAGCCCGTGGGAACGGTCTGGCTGGCCCTCGCAGAAAGGGACAAACCAACCCAAAGCTGGAAGGAGAATTTTCCGACTGATCGGCTGACCTTCAAGCAACGCGTGATTCAATCCGCCTTGGATCGACTTCGGAAGCAACTTTTACGCTCTTCCTGATTTCATCGTCTGCGAGCAAATCTGTGGTTGGATACTCCTCCAAGTGCTAGTCCTATGTCATGACCTCCCGTTATTTACGCATTCTTGCTTCGCTCACCTTGGGATTTCGGCGTTTTCCGTTTGTTGTGCTAGCAGCCATTGGAGCGACGCTACTATCAATCCTTGTTAATCATCATACGCACCCCTCTTCTTTTTGCGATGAATGTGAAAGAGTCATTCTCGCTCTCATCCTCGGCTATCCTCTCTTTACTGCGGCCTCCTTATGCCGCGAGCTTCATCCCAGAAGCCGTTGGACCGCTCCTCTGCTTTCGGTATTCTTTGTGGCAGCGCTCTGGTATTCCCTGCCGCTCAATATGGAACTTGGTGTTGTCTGGTGTCGCTACTGGATGCTCTTTCTGACCTCGGTTGCACTGCTGAGTCTAATGCCAGGAACTAAGGCGCAAGGGAGTGCCAACTGCTGGAGGATGAATGTCTCCTTGATGAATGCGATTGTGCTTTCAGGCATCATGACCGGAATCGTCTTGGGGGGACTTGAGCTGGCTTGCTATAGCGTTGAGAAGCTCTTTGCACTGAAACTCGAAAAAACTTTCGAAGATATCTTCTTCTTTAGTGGACTCTTGCTCTTTCCACTTAGTGTGATTTGTCTCCTGCCGCCCGCAGAGGCTGAAGCCGATCCTTCACAACCTGGTTTTTCGGTTTGGGGGAATCTCTGTAAGTGGGCGCTTCTGCCCCTTGGATTTCTTTTCATTCTTATCCTTGGAGCTTATGCCGTGCAGATTGTGATTCAGTGGAAGCTTCCGAATGGGCTGGTGGCTACTCCTGTTCTGGCTCTGGGAGCCTATGGGACTGCGGCCATGCTGTTACTCCAACCATGGAAGGAAAGTCATTCCTGGGCGCGCTGGTTCGCACGCATTTATCCCTTGGCCTTTTTGCTCTGTAGCATTCTTCTTTTCATCTCTCTGGAAAAACGAATTAGCTCCTATGGTATTACCTTTGAACGCTATTTTGCCCTGGTGTCAGGAATTTGGTTCTTCATTTCTGCCTTCTGCTTTCTCCTGCGTCTCCGCAATGCCTCGGTTCTTGTTCCGTTCGTACTGGCGATCATGGCACTCATCGCTGCACTGGGACCGCTCAGCACTGGAAATGTCTCGCTTCGCAGTCAATCTGCACGACTGCGCTTCTTTCTTGCACAGCCTATTCAAGAACAGAAGAAATCGGCTGGGGAGATTTCCTCCATCATGAGGCTTTTTGCTGAAAATTATGGAGTCGAGGTCGTGGAGCGCTTCACTGGCCCTCTGAATCTGACAAAAGATACGCGCTCCTGGGATATCTCTACGAAGGCCCTGGAGAAACTGGGGCTCAATGGAATCGAAGAGAATGGAGTGGAGAGAATTTCCTTTAATTGGACTCCCGGGAAATCCATTTCCATCGAAGGATCTCGCACACTCTTTGTTCCAGACAACTATGGCAACAATCAGATTTTGCTTGGGAAAAATGCAGCAGGAGATGAGTTGAAGATTGTCGTGTTTGGGGATCAGCTCAAGGGATGTGTCGGTTCCAAGGATGTGGTGAAGGTTGATCTGAAATCAATCGTGCTGCCCGATTCTGGAAAACCTGAGGAGTTTCCTACCATTCCAATGCAGCTTGAAAAACGGAATTTTTCTCTCCTAATACTCTCAGGAGAATTGAAAAAAAATACATCAGGGAAACAAACTCTCTCCGCGATCAATAGATTCCTCGTCTTGGAAAAATAATCCTCTCGCACTCATGTTTTCAGCCTCCCAATCCCATGACTGAAGAGGAAGTTCGCCTGGGTGAGGATGCGCGCCGCGAGCGCTTCTGGAAGCTGTGGGGGACTTATCTTTCAGAGCGGCAGTGGGGGACGGTGAGGGAGGATTATTCCGCCGATGGAAATCCATGGGAGTCGTTTCCCTTTGATCAGGCGCGGAGTCGGGTTTATCGCTGGGGTGAGGATGGACTGTTAGGTCTGAGCGACCGCTTTGGGCGGCTCTGCTTCGGTCTCGCTCTCTGGAATGGGAAAGATCCGATTCTCAAAGAGCGCCTCTTCGGACTCTCCGGCCCGCAGGGGAATCATGGCGAGGATGTCAAAGAGCTCTATTACTATCTCGATGCCACGCCGACTCATTCCTATGCCAAGGCCCTCTACAAGTATCCGCAGGGGGAGTTTCCCTACGACCAACTCATTGCTGAGAATGCCCGCCGCTCACGCGAGCAGCCTGAGTATGAATTGCTCGATACGGGGATCTTCGCGGAGAGGCGTTACTTCGATGTTCAAATCGAGTATGCCAAGGCCTCCCTTGAGGATATTCTGATTCGCATCAGGGTCACTAATCGCGGGCCTGATCCAGCGCGTCTGGTTCTGCTTCCGACGATTTGGTATCGCAATACCTGGGGCTGGGGGAAGATTTGCGAAGAATGCCTCGTGGAGCCGGAAATTTCGCTGACTGCTCCGAATCTCCTCTCTGCCAAGCATGCGGAGATGGGAGAATATGAACTCTCCTTTGATCTCGATCCAGAAAGGAACGCGCCAGGTTTTCTCTTTACCAATAACGAAACCAATACAGAGCGCCTCTATGGCAATCCACCGCTTGGAAAAACGGCTTCCCCGCTTTACGCCAAAGATGCCTTTCATGACTTTGTGATTCATGGAAAGGGGGAGGCTGTGAATCCGGCGCAGCGCGGGACCAAGTCCGCCGGCCTCTATGATCGGATGATCCCGGCAGGAGAGTCTGTGGAGTTTCGACTACGACTCTCGGCCAAGGACTCCTACGAAGGTGCTCCCTTTGACGATTCGTTCAGCGACATCTTTGCCAAGCGCCTGGCCGAGGCTGATGCCTTTTATGAAGCTACTTTGAATCCGGCGCTGAGCCTGGAGGAAAAACTGGTGGCGCGTCAGTCCTACGCGGGACTTCTCTGGAGTAAGCAATTTTATAATCTCGTTCAGAGCGAGTGGAAGCGCGGGGATAGTACCATGCCCGCCCCTCCTGCGGGTCATGATGCGAGGAATGCCGACTGGCGCAATATCTTCAACCGCGATGTCATCTCGATGCCCGACACCTGGGAGTATCCTTACTACTGCTCCTGGGATCTCGCCTTTCACACGGCGGCCTTCACGAGCATCGATCCGGGATTTGCCAAGGATCAGCTGATCCTCCTCCTTCGCGAATGGTACACTCATCCCAACGGTCAGATTCCTGCTTATGAGTGGAATTTTTCCGATGTGAATCCGCCGGTTCATGCCTGGGCTGCGCTTCGACTCTATCGAGAGGAACGCCTGAAAGGCCGCACGGACAATGCCTTTTTGGAACGCATCTTTCAGAAGCTGCTGATGAACTTCACCTGGTGGGTGAACCGTAAAGATTCGGACGGAAACAATCTCTTTGAAGGAGGGTTTCTGGGGTTTGACAATATCTCCGTCTTTGACCGTTCCCGGCCACTCCCGACCGGGGGCAGGCTGAAACAAGCGGATGGCACCTCCTGGATGGCCTTCTACTGTCTGAACATGCTTCAGATCGCGCTCACCCTGGCTGAGAGCGATCCCGTCTATGAGGATATGGGGACGAAATTCATCATGCATTTCACCCGTATTGTGGATGCCATCAATAACTTCTGTGGTGGAGGGCTTTGGGATGAGGAGGATGGATTTTACTATGACATGCTCGAGCTGGAGGATCGGGAGGTGCCTTTAAAGATCCGCTCCATTGAGGGATTTATCCCATTGCTTGCCACCTGCTACACGACGGGAGAGCAGCGGCGCAAGAGTCCTGGATTCACCTCACGCCTGCTCTGGTATGTCAAAAATCGCCCTGAGCTTTCCAGCCATCTCTTGGAAATCAACGGTGATGCTTACGATAGCAACATTGACCATCTCCTGACCATCACGCCGAGGAATCGACTGGAGAGAATGCTGCGCTATCTCTTTGACGAAGAGGAGTTCCTCTCACCCTACGGCATTCGATCGGTCTCCAAATATCACGACGAGCATCCCTACTCCTATACGGTCAATGGCACGATCTACGCCGTCGATTATGAACCGGGTGAGGGGAAGAGTGCGATGTTTGGCGGGAATTCCAACTGGCGAGGCCCTGTCTGGATGCCGATCAATTACATGATCATTCAGGCACTGCGCACCTACGATCATTTCTACGGGGAGAAATTCAAGGTCGAGTTCCCGACGCGCTCTGGGAATTTTATCACACTCGGTGAGGCGGCTGAACTCCTGGCCCGTCGCGTCGCTGGTCTCTTTCTGCCTGATGAGAAGGGTGCGCGTCCCTGCCATGGTGGAGAATCAAATTACGCAGAGAATTCTGAGTGGAGGGATCTGGTGCTCTTTTACGAATACTTCCATGGCGATTCCGGCAAGGGATTGGGAGCATCGCATCAAACCGGTTGGACGGCACTTATCGCCGAACTCATGGCCAAGGAGTTTTAACCTTCCAAAAACTCGCAGGCCCCTTTGGCTGCTCGCGTGCCGGTGGCAAAACATCCCTGAAGCAAGTAGCCGCCGGTGGGAGCTTCCCAGTCGAGCATCTCTCCAGCCACAAAAAGTCCTGGGAGGCACTTGATCATCAGGGCGTCATCAAGTTCGGAAAAGGCAACTCCTCCAGCCGAGGAGATTGCCTCAGCAATCGGTCGAGGGCCGGTGAGGGGAATCGAGAGAGACTTCGCTGCCCTAGCAAGGGAAAGGGAATTCGAGAGAGGGTCCTGAGCAATAAAGTTTTTAAACAATACGGAGGCTGGTTTACTTAATTTCCAGTTCTTGACGGCGCTTTCAAAAATATGAGAGGAATGAGCCGGAAGCTTACTTATCAGTTCCTCCACGGAAAAGGAGGGCTTTAAGTCAATCGTAAGGAGTGGCTCAGGGAGTCTTCTGAGCGTGCTGCCGAGCTGATAGAGCGCGCCGCCTTCCAATCCATAACGCGTGATCAGAAGTTCTCCGGCAATGGTCTTTGCTCCGGCGGTGACCGTGATGTTTTTTAAGGGGCTTCCCTCGGCATGCTCAAGGATGTCCGAATTCCAGCTTGCTTCCCACCCGCAATTGGCTGGTGAGAGGGGAGTGATGGAAATTCCGAGATGGGAGAGGATTTCGACCCATTCTCCCGTTGAGCCGGTTTCGGGATAGGATGCCCCCCCGAGCGCCAGAATTACCGCATCAAATACCAGTGTTTTCTGGCCTTCATGGGTCTTAAACTCCAGTGAAAAACGGTCATCTATGGTGTTGATAGACCTTAATTGATGGCTCATCTCAAAGAGGACGCCGAGTCCACGGAGCCTCTCGACCCAACGACGGAGGAGTGGCGCCGACTTGAACTCCTTGGGAAAGACTCTTCCGCTTGTCCCGATGAAGGTTTCAATGCCCAAGTCGGCAGCCCAGGATCGGAGAGCCGTATTATCGAAATCCGAGAGTAGAGATGTCCAGAAATCAGGTTGCGTTCCAGCGGAGGTGTATCGACTGGCAAATTGTGCCAGCGGCTCGGAATGGGTGAGGTTGAGGCCTCCCTTGCCAGCGATGAGAAACTTTCTTCCAACGGAGGGCTTGGCATCAAAAAGGTGAACAGTTGCTCCCTGCTGGGCTGCAACTTCGGCAGCCCGCAGACCAGCGGGACCTCCTCCGATAACGGCCAGATTCACAAACTTGAAGAGGTTGCGTGATAAGTTAAAATAGTAAAATCTATTTTAACCAGTTGTTCTTAATCCGCTTGCGATAGCGTTAATTGAAAGCAGGACGCGAGGCAGCAGGTATTGAGCCTTGGCTGGATCATCTTTTTGTGCGGCTCTCCAGCTTCTGATTGTCGTGATCTGCTGTTCATGAAGCGATGCGAGGGCGTGAGCTCGAAGCTGTAAGGTTTTTCCCATGCGGGGACGGCGTTCATCAAGGCTACCACCAAAGACTTTTCGTAGCTGCTCCTTGGTTCGCACAAATTCTGCCGAGATCATTCCAAAGATGCGTTCTCTAACTTCCTCATCCACGACGAGGGCGGCGTATTCTTTCATGATCGGAAGATCGGCGCTGGAAATGTTAGTTTCCACATTGGAAAGAACATAATAGAGGAAAGGATAGTGCCGGAGTTCTTGCTGGAGAGTTTTGAAGAGTACCGGCTCATTCTTTTCCAGAGCATCCAGGGCGCTGCCGACACCAAACCAGCCTGGCAGATAGTAGCGGCATTGGTTCCAGCTAAAGACCCAGGGAATGGCACGCAGGTCGGCAAGGCTGCGCTGACCGGAGCGGCGCTTGGGGCGTGATCCAATCCTGCTCGATTCCAGAGCATCAATCGGTGTGGCCTGATCGTAAAAGGTGATGAATCCCGGAGCATCAATGAGCTGCCGGTAGGCAATCCTGCTATTCTTGGCGAGGAAATCGGAGATTTTGGCCTGCGTGGCACTTTCCCCTGCCTGACGAAGGCCTTCCAGAGAGATGGCGGTGACTCCGGCTAGAAGGAGTTCCAGATGGTAGGTTGCCGTTGAAATATCGGCATATTTCTGCGCAATGCTTTCCCCTTGTTCCGTCATCCGGTGATCCCCTTGCAGGGCTCCATGAGGCAGCGCATCAAGGAAAAGATGTGTCGGCCCGGCTCCGCGACTGATGGTGCCGCCGCGACCATGGAAAAATCGGAGAGTGACCCCTGACTCGGCGGCAATCTGAGTCATCGATTGCTGCGCCTCATGAAGTCCCCACTGACTTGCAAGAATACCGCAATCCTTATTGCTGTCACTGTAGCCGATCATGATTTGCTGGATCGGCTTTTCTCCACCCTGGCGGGCGAGGGAGGCCTGGATGACCGGTTCACTCAGGAATGCCTTGAGCAGTCCGGGGCTGCGCTCCAAATCGTCGAGTGTCTCAAAGAGAGGAACGATGGGCATTGGCGAAGAGAGCTGTCCATCCATCCATTCTGTGAGGCCTGTTTCGCGTCCCAAAATCGGAATCACGAGGAGATCGGAGAGCTGACGGGTCATGCTGACAATCAGCGCACCGACACCCTTGCTTCCGTATTCGCGGATATGGGCGCGCAGTGTGTCGTAGCAGCTCAGTACCGCATCCGCTTCGGCGCCGAGACCGATATGCTGTTCCGCGCCTACGAAAGGGCGGGGGGATTTGAGCTCCTCCCGGAGAAAGGCGAGGCGTTGCTCTTCAGGCCATGTCGGAAAGTTTTCGCCATCGGGAACTCCGGCTGCCTTGAGTAGTTGGCTCATGGCCTTGTCATGCGTGTCGCTATTCTGGCGGATGTCGAGTTCGGCAAGATGGAATCCAAAGACATCCAGCGAGCGGAGGACTGGCCAGAGGGCTTCTTTGACCAAGCGGCGTCCGCCCACCTCATCAAGGCTCAATTCCAGGATGGAAAGATCAGCAATAACCTCTTCGGGGTGCTGATAGCGGCTGCCCGATTCGGTGATTTTGGCGCGGTCTCCGGTTCCAAGCTGAAGGGGAAGTTTGGCCTGAATGAGCAGGACAAGCTGACGCCACGGCTCGCTGGGATGGCGGGCAACGATCTGCTCGCCGAGCTGTCCCAATTCGGTTTGCAGGATTTCCACCCGAGCAACCAACCCTGGCGAAGCCTTTTGGAAATGGCAGGAAAGGGGAAGTGCCTCTGCGAGCGTATCGAGCTGTCGGTGCAGGACGATGAGGGCATTGAGTCGAAGATCTTGAAGAGTCTCCTGGGTGACCTGAGCCGTCACAAAAGGATGGCCGTCACGGTCGCCGCCGACCCAGGAGCCGAAACTCAGTTTGGGGCGGGTTTCCGGCCCGCCCATGAGATCCTGGGGAAAGCCTTGCTCATTCCAAGCCCAGCGCAGGCGGGCATCCAGCAGGGTGAGAGCTTCGGGAAGAATGTCCCTGAGGTAGAACATGACCGCTCGGCGTTCATCGGAAACATCAGGCTGATCGAGGAAAATCTCACCGCTGCGCCAGAGACGCTCGAGGCAGATTTTGATCTTGCGGCGGATTTCCAGGCGTTCGCTGGGAGTGAGATCATCGCGATCTTTTTCAGCCAGTAGCTGGTGAATGAGGCGATGTTGATCAAGAACCGCACCCCGCTTCGCCTCGGTGGGATGGGCGGTGAAGACCGGTTCGACATGAACCTGGGGGAGGTAGGCTGCGATCTCCTCCGGGCTCCAGCCTTTGGCAGAGAGTCGGATGAGATGATCCCCCCAGAATCCGCGCAGGGAGGAGAGCCCTTCATGGATTTCTTTGAGTCGGCGGGTTCGGGCAGCGGCATTTGCCTCGACGATGTTGAGCAACTGGAAGGCGATGGAATAGGCCTGTTCCAGTCCGCGAACTCCACCGCTGCCGGTTTCTTCGCCATTGAGCCATGGAAGGCGGGCAATGGTGTCGATTTCGCCAAGTTCCTCAAGCACTTCCTTGAGGCAGGTCATCAGTTCCCTGAGGTCTTGATCTATTTTGGCGAAGCCGTCGGTGAGGTATTTTTGTTCCATGAAAAATCAATTCGGATCATCGGGGCTGCTGATGAAAAAGCAATAATAAGGCAGTGCTTGATCAATCGTTTGAGGGGATTGACTGAGCACTGCCTGAACCGAGCAAATTCTTTGCCAAGATTTTGCGCAGACGACGACTTAGCTCTTTCCCTAGCCGAGGGAAGGATGGCGCTTGTGCCAATCCGTTGATTGCTCGTAGGCGTGTGCGATACGCAGCAGGCGGCTCTCACCGAAGGGGCGTCCCAAGAGCTGGAGTCCGACGGGAAGTTCAACACCATCACGGGCCGAAAATCCACACGGCAAGCTCAGTCCGCAGATGCCTGCCAGATTGGTGGCAATGGTGAAGATGTCGGCCAGATACATTTTGAGAGGATCATCGGTCTTTTCACCCAGGCGAAAGGCCGTCTCGGGAGAGGTGGGAGAGATGATGGCATCAACCTTGGTGAAGGCCTGTTCAAAATCACGGCGGATCAGCGTGCGAACCTTTTGAGCACGGAGGTAGTAGGCATCGTAGTAACCGCTGCTCAGCACATAGGTGCCGAGGATGATGCGGCGCTTCACCTCACGACCAAATCCCTCGGCGCGGGTTTTCTGATAGAGCGAGAGGAGATCCTTGGCCTCCTCCGAGCGGCGTCCATAGCGGACACCATCAAAGCGGGCCAGATTGGCCGAGGCCTCGGCGGTGGCGATGATATAATAGACGGCCACGGCATATTCGGTGTGTGGCAGGGAGATTTCAACCGGCTCGGCTCCGAGGGAGACGATTTGCTTGATGGCTGCATCGATGGCGCTACGCACGCCCGGCTCCATGCCATCGACGAAATATTCCTTGGGAATGCCGATGCGCAGACCCTTGAGATCGCGTCCGATTTCAGCTGTGAAATCCTCGTCGGGAAGTTCCAGCGAGGTGGAATCATGAGGGTCATGACCAGCCATGGCATTGAGGATCAGTCCGCTATCCTCGACCGTCGAAGTGAGGGGGCCGATCTGATCAAGCGAGGAGGCAAAGGCGATCAGTCCGTAACGGGAGACGCGGCCATAGGTGGGCTTGAGTCCGACGCAACCGCAGAGTGCCGCCGGTTGTCGGATGGATCCACCGGTGTCGGAACCGAGCGTGGCCAGGGCAGTACCAGAGGCAACAGCTGCCGCCGATCCTCCACTCGATCCGCCGGGGATACGCGAGAGATCCCAGGGATTGCGCGTGGGATGGAAATAGGAATTTTCCGTCGAAGAGCCCATCGCGAATTCATCCATGTTCATGCGTCCGAAGGGGATCGCCCCAGCTGCACGCAAGCGCGCGACGGCTGTGGCGTCATAAGGGGCGACAAAGCCTTCCAGAATACGCGAGGCCGACTGGGCGGGCTGGCCTTCCACGGTGATGGCATCCTTGATACCGATGGGAATACCGCCGAGCGGCTTGGAGAGATCGGCGGAGGCTGCCGCCATTTTGGCGTTCTCCAGATCGCGTCCGACATAGGCACCAACCTGGGGATCAAGTGCGGCAATGCGTTCCTCAAGCCCCTCGATCAGCTCGACGGGGGAAATAGCGCCGGAGCGGAGGAGACGGCGGGTTTCGGCAATACTCTGAAAGGGTGTGAAAGCACTCATGAAATAGGTGAAAACTATAAGTTTAAAATAGGAAATATGTTAAGAGATTGTGATATAAGACTGTTTTTATTCTCTAATGAGGGGCCGCCCCTAGTATTAGCGCCTTTTTACATTTCTCATCAGAGAGAATTAGAGGAACAGTTGTCATGAGAGCAATAATTTTCTTCTAATCAAATCTTCTCAACCATCTGCTCCTCCAATTCAAAAGTGATAATACTAGCCGCCCTTTCCCAGGCAATGGGAGAGATCGCTCCCGCCGCAGCAAAGTCAATCGATTCAGAAAATTATCAATCAATTGACTCGAACTGGGTTTCCTTTCATTAGACCCTTGCCGTCTAAGAAAATATGATCTCCCGTCTCACTCATTCCGTCATGGACGCCATGATGTGCGCCGTGATGAATACCACGCAATGGCGACTTCGCCATCATGCTGTCACCCGAGAACGACTGGAGGCCTATCTCGACGAGTGCTCCGCTCTTGATCGCGAGAGCTACTATTCTCTGCCTGTACCAGAGGATACAGCCTGGTTCCGCGATAAAAACCGCCTCAGCTGGAACTCTCCCTTACCTGGAATTCATCCAGAGAATAACACCGCACATGCCGATCTCTACGATGCACCTGATCCGAAGGGCAAACCGACCATCATCCTACTCCACGCCCTGATGTCGGCAAATGATCTAGGGTATCGCCGCATCGCTTCCCGCTTCAATACACAAGGCTGGAATGTCCTCTTCCCTCATCTCCCCTATCACTACCGCCGCCGTCCCAAGGGACATGCCAATGGAGCCCTTACGATCACTTCGGATATCGTCCGAAATGCGGAAATTCTGAGACAATCGGTCATCGAGCTACGACAATTGATTCGGTGGGCGCGGCAGCGCGGCTCCCGCCGCATCGCCC